>Avalanche_p1__coassemble_658_pt1 | contig 45466 bp, 32 predicted proteins | sample Avalanche_p1__metabat2_low_PE_018 | metagenome-assembled genome bin Avalanche_p1 | reverse complement strand
GGGCGCGAGAGTGTGCGAAGCACACTTTTGTTCCATAAGAGCGGCTAGGGAAGCGTGTCGCTCACTGTTTGCCTATTTTAAATTTTTCTTTGCCGTGGAAAGCATCAGCTTTATGCGGTTGAGCTGATTGACTTCACTTGCGCCCGGATCATAGTCGATGGCAACAATATTCGACTGCGGATAACGATGGCGCAGCTCCTTGATGACGCCTTTTCCGACGACATGGTTGGGCAGACAGGCAAACGGCTGCGCGCAGACGATGTTTGGCGTGCCGTTATGGATCAGCTCGAGCATTTCTCCGGTTAAAAACCATCCCTCGCCGGTCTGATTTCCCTCCGAAACAATGTCCTTGGCATAGGCTGCCAGCTCGTCGATACGCGCGGGCGCGTCAAAGTGACGGCTTTTTGTAAACTCGTCGCGGGCAGCGCTCCGCAGCCATTCAAAGAAGCGGATTCCAAGACGTCCGATCCGTTTTGACTTCTGGCTCATGCCGAGATGATCTGCCTTAAAGCCTGTATTATAGAAGCAGTAGAGCAAAAAGTCAGTCAGATCGGGAACTACGGCCTCTGCGCCTTCCTCCTCCAATAAATCGACCAGATGATTGTTTGCGGACGGATGGAATTTCACTAAAATTTCTCCGACAATCCCAACGCGCGGCTTCTTTATATCCAAGCGCTCCAGCTGATCAAAGTCGCGGATGATCGCACGGCACATTTTAAGAAATCTGCGGTGGGAGAGCGCTTTTTTCTGGCTGACAAAGGCAATGACCTCCTGTTTCCATTTCTCGTGAAGCGCATTGGTGCTTCCGGGAACTGCCTCGTACGGTCTGGTGCGGTAGACGCAGCGCAGAAAAATATCGCCGAAGATCAATGCGTAGAGTCCGTGCTGGAGCAGCGGGAGCGTCAGCTTAAAGCCGGGGTTTGATTCCAGACCGCTTAGGTTTAAGGAAATCACGGGAACCTGTGGATAGCCCGCTTTTTCTAATGCGCGGCGGATAAAGCCGATATAATTGCTGGCACGGCAGCCGCCCCCCGTCTGTGAGATAATGACCGCGGTTCTCGTCATATCATAGTTTCCTGATGTGATCGCAGCCATGAGCTGACCGATGACGATCAGGGACGGATAGCACGCGTCATTATTGACATATTTAAGACCAACGTCAACGCTTGTGCGGCTTGGAATGTCCGGAATGACAAAGTTATAGCCGGCAGCGCGGAACGCAGGCTCAAGCAGCTCAAAGTGGATCGGAGACATCTGCGGGCAGAGTATCGTATAATTTTTGCGCATTTCCTCCGTAAAGACAACACGATGGTAATCCGAGGAGTGAGCCTCCTGCTTCGTCCGTTTTTTCTCTCTGACACGGATCGCTGAGAGCAGAGAACGGATGCGGATGCGGGCAGCGCCCAAATTATTGACCTCGTCAATTTTTAAGCAGGTATAAAGCTTTCCCGATCTTGCCAAAATATCATTGACAGCGTCTGTCGTTACGGCGTCCAGACCGCAGCCAAAGGAATTAAGCTGGATCATATCCAAGTCCTCACGCGTCGTTACATAGCTTGCAGCAGCGTAGAGTCTGGAGTGGTACATCCACTGATCCATCACAATGAGCGGGCGCTCTACCTTTTTAAGGTGGGAGATCGAATCCTCCGTGAGCACGGCAAGACCGTAGGAGGTGATAAGCTCCGGGATGCCGTGGTTGATCTCAGGATCAACGTGATAAGGGCGTCCGGCAAGCACAATGCCGTGCTTTTTATTTGCCGTCATCCATGCCAACGTCTCCTCGCCCTTCTGGGAGAGCTCCATGCGCACGACGGCAAGCTCCTTCCAGCCCTCCGATACCGCGTCGCGGATCTGCTCCTCGGTCAATCCAAAGTCCGCGGTGCAAAAGGTTTTGATCAGCTGCGAGGAGAGCGTCTCCTCGTTTGCGAAGGACATAAACGGATTTAAAAATCGCACCTGTCCGGAGGTGATCTCGTCTACGTTATTTTTTATGTTTTCCGCGTACGAGGTGACGATCGGACAGTTATAGTGATTGTTGGAATCTGGAAACTCGTTGCGCTCATACGGAATGCACGGATAAAAAATAAAATCCACATTTTGATGGATCAGCCATGTGACATGTCCGTGGGTCAGCTTTGCCGGATAGCATTCGGATTCACTTGGAATCGAGTCGATGCCCAGCTCATAAATTTTTCGGGTAGACTGTGGCGAGAGTACGACCCGAAATCCCAGCTTTCGGAAGAAAACTGCCCAAAACGGGTAATTTTCATACATATTCAATACTCTCGGAATTCCGACCGAGCCGCGCGCAGCCTCCTCGGCGGAGAGCGGCGGATAAGCAAACAGACGCTTATTTTTGTATTCGTAGAGATTGGGAATCTCCGTCGTATGGGTCTGTTTGCCAAGACCGCGCTCACAGCGGTTGCCGGTGATGTACTGTCGGTTGCCGGAAAATTGGTTGACGGTAAGCAGGCAGTGGTTGGCACAGATTTTACAGCGCGTCAGCTTCGTATCAAATGTAAGCGCGCTGATCTCCTCAATGGAAAGCGTAGAGGTCTGGAACCCCTCCTCATGGCGCTCTCTGGCAATTAAGGCGGCGCCAAACGCTCCCATGATACCGGCGATGTCGGGACGGATGCATTCGCAGCCGGAAATCAGTTCAAAGCTGCGGAGTACTGCGTCATTGTAAAAGGTTCCGCCCTGTACGACGATGTGCTCGCCAAGCTCACGCGGATCAGACAGCTTGATGACCTTATAGAGCGCATTTTTTATGACGGAATAGGCAAGACCCGCGGAGATGTCGGAGACTGCCGCCCCTTCCTTCTGCGCCTGTTTGACCTTTGAATTCATAAATACAGTGCAGCGTGTGCCAAGATCGATCGGATTTTTGGCAAACAGCGCTTCCTTAGAGAAGTCCTGCACGGTGTAGTTTAAGGACTTGGCAAAGGTTTCAATGAAAGAGCCGCAGCCGGAGGAGCACGCCTCGTTAAGCTGCACGCTGTCAACCGTCTGATTTTTGATCTTAATGCATTTCATGTCCTGTCCGCCGATGTCGAGAATGCAGTCGACCTCGGGATTAAAAAATGCGGCGGCATAGTAGTGGGCTACGGTTTCGACCTCGCCCTCATCCAGTAAAAACGCGGCTTTTAACAGTGATTCCCCATATCCCGTGGAGCAGGAGTGCACAATTTGCGCGCCTTTAGGAAGCAGGGCATAGATTTCCTTGAGCGAGCGGATCGCAGTCGTAAGAGGGCTGCCGTCGTTGCTGCTGTAAAAGGAATATAAAAGAGAGCCGTCGCTGCCAACGAGCGCAATTTTTGTGGTTGTAGAGCCCGCGTCGATGCCGAGATAGCAGTCACCCTGATAGGAGGATAAATCTGCGGTTTTTACATGGTGCCCATTGTGACGTGCGAGGAACGCCTCGTAGTCTGCCTGATCGCAAAAGAGCGGCTTTAGGCGGGCAACCTCGAAATCCATCTGAATGCCGCTGCGCAGCCGGTCGATCAGAGACAAAAGATTTGTCTGATGATCGCTCTGGCAGTTTAAGGCAGAGCCAATCGCGGCGAACAGATGCGAATTTTCCGGTGTAATGGCATGCGCATCGTCCAGATGAAGCGTGCGGATAAACGCTGCCTTAAGCTCTGACAAAAAATGCAGAGGACCGCCAAGGAACGCAACGTGTCCGCGGATGGGCCTGCCGCAGGCAAGACCGCTGATCGTCTGATTGACCACCGCCTGAAAAATTGACGCGGACAGATCCTCACGCGTCGCCCCCTCGTTGATGAGAGGCTGAATATCTGTCTTGGCGAAAACGCCGCAGCGTGCGGCGATCGGATAAATCGCCTTGTAATTTTTTGCGTATTCGTTGAGTCCTGAGGCGTCTGTCTGCAGCAGAGACGCCATCTGGTCAATAAATGATCCGGTGCCTCCGGCACAGATGCCGTTCATGCGCTGGTCTACATTGCCGCCCTCAAAGTAAATGATCTTTGCGTCCTCGCCGCCAAGCTCGATCGCAACGTCTGTTTGCGGCGCATTGTGCGAAAGTGCGGTAGAAACAGAGATCACCTCCTGCACAAATGGCACGTTCAGGTGATCAGCGAGCGTTAAGCCGCCGGAGCCGGTAATGACCGGAGCCGCCGTGATGTCACCGAGCTTTTCATGAGCCAGTAAAAGGAGATCCGAAAGCGTCTCCTGAATATTTGCAAAGTGTCGTTTGTAATCAGCAAAAAGCAGTGTATCCTGCTCATCAAGGATTGCGATTTTGACTGTTGTCGAGCCAATATCGATCCCAAGCTTATATAACATCTCATTTTCCATAGATTTCCTCCATGATGCCTTTTGTGCGATATTTGCTTTATCGATCTGAGTAGTTCACATTACTTCTTATTTAATATATGACAAAAAAGAAACCAATGTATATTATACGACAGGATATATCAAATGACAATGTGAAAATGATAGGAAAATATTCATAAATTGCTAAGAAAAATATAAACTTTTTGTGAAGAAAAGGGCTGCGGATTGACAAAAAAATTGTGGAAAGATATACTGGAAAAAGCATGATCTATTTCGGAAAGGTGAGAATGTATTTTATGAACTGGTTAAATAAATTGGAGCGAAAATGGGGGCGCTATGCGATCTCAAATCTTATGGTATGGCTGATCGGAGCGTATTCCCTTGGGTATGTGCTTTTCCGCATCAATCCGGGGATTCTCGATCTGCTGACGCTAAGTCCTTATCATATCCTGCGCGGACAGCTGTGGCGTCTGGTGACATGGGTTTTTATGCCTTCGACCGGAAATTTATTTTCGCTGCTGATCATGGCGCTTTTGTACTATCAGCTCGGAACGGCGCTTGAGCGGACCTGGGGTGTCTTCCGGTTCAACGTCTACATTTTCAGCGGAATGATCTTTACTGTGATCGGCGCGTTTATTTTGTACGGAGTGATGTATCTGCTTGGCGGGGGCACGTCGAATGCAATGCTCTTGATCGGCTATGGATTCAGCACCAACTATATCAATCTATCTATATTTTTGGCGTTTGCCGTGACCTACCCCGATATGCAGATTCTTTTGATGTATATCATACCTGTCAAGATGAAGTGGATGGCGGTTATTTACGGTATTTTAACGGTGGCGCAGTTTTTAGAGGGAAATTGGGCGAGCCGCATTGCGATCGTGATGTCCCTGTTAAACTTCATCATCTTTTTCCTCTCGACGCGGGATATGAAGCGCTATGCGCCGCATGAGGTGAAGCGCAGACAGCAGTTTAAGGCGCAGATGAGACAGAAGCCTGTGTATGACGGAGGTGCGCATCATAAGTGTGCGGTGTGCGGCAGAACAGAGCTTGATGACCCGACGCTTGAGTTTCGCTTTTGTTCCAAGTGTGAGGGGAACTATGAATATTGCCAGGAGCATCTCTTTACGCATCAGCATAGGAAAAGGAGCTAGGGCTTTTCTGCTGGTTTTGGGAGAGCTTGAAAATGGAAGGTGGCAGCACCTTCCATTTTTTGTTTTTATGACATAGGAAATTGCTCTGCAATCCTATGTCAAAAAAAACACTTCGTGTGAGGATGTGCACTCGCATGAGAGGAAGTATCGCTTCGCAATCATGCTCGGCGCGGAAAAAGTGTGCTTCCTTTGCAGTTTATTACAACGCGAGAGTGTGCGAAGCACACTTTTGTTCTAGGAAACTTTGTTCTGACATAGAAAATGACTCAGCCATCCTATGTCAGAACAACACACCTTGTGTGAGGATGTGCGCTTTTGTTTTAAGCTGTCCTATTGCTTTGTGCGATAGAAACCGCAGACGTCGTCCATGCGTGCGCACATATTGGAAAAGAGCGCGTCGGTAAGCGTGATGGCAGCCATCGCCTCCACGACTACGACAGCGCGCGGCACGATGACAGGATCGTGTCTGCCCTTCACCTGAACAGAAATTTCTTCACCGGATTTTGTGACGGTCTGCTGCGCTGCGGCAATCGACGGCGTGGGCTTTATCGCCGCACGAAAAACGATGTCGCTGCCGTCTGACATACCGCCCAATATACCGCCGGCGTGATTGTCCGTCTTGCAGATACTGCCGTCCTTTCGCAGACAAAAGTCGTCGTTGTTTGTTTTGCCGGTCGCCCTCGCCGCAGCAAAGCCGTCGCCGATCTCAAATCCCTTGACGGCGCCGATGGATAAGATGGCTTTGGCAAGGTTTGCGTCCAGCTTTTCAAAAACAGGATCGCCGATCCCTGCGGGCATTCCGTTTATCACACACTCAATGACTCCGCCGGAGGAATTAAGCTCCGCCATACATGCGTCAAGATAAGCCTGCGCATTTTCCGCCGCGTCGGCGTCCGGCATAAAAAGCGGATTTCTGGTGATCTCTGCAGCGTCAAAGCTCCGGCAGCAGACAGGGCCGATTGATTTTGTGTAGGTGGTCAAGGTAATGCCAAGCTGCGCCAGAATTTTTGCCGCGATCGCTCCGGCGGCAACGCGCCCGATCGTTTCTCTGCCGGAGGAGCGTCCGCCGCCGCGATAATCGCGAAAGCCGTATTTTTGGTCAAACGTATAGTCGGCATGACCGGGACGATAGAAGGAGGCGATGTCGCCATAATCCTTAGAACGTTGATCATGATTAAAAACAACAAGAGAAACGGGGGTGCCTGTCGTTTTCCCCTCAAAGACGCCGGAGAGAATCTCGACGCAGTCATCCTCCTTCCGCGGCGTCGCGTACTTTGACTGCCCCGGTTTTCTGCGGTCTAAATAGGTCTGAATATCTTTTTCGCAAAGAGGAAGCCCGGCGGGCACACCGTCTGCGACAACGCCGATGCCCCTCCCGTGCGATTCTCCCCATGTAGTGATCTGAAAAAATTTTCCAAAGCTGGAACCTGCCATAAGCTGCCTCCTGTAAAATCATTTTTCAACAGTATAAAATATTTGACTTTGCGTGACAACTGAAATATGCTAATATCATGTAACAGCGTTGTTGATACAGACAAAGATAAAACGGGAAGGGGGCGTGAGACGGCGCATGGAAGAAAAGGAGTACCTTGTTAAAAAAGTGAGCAGCCCCATCGACTGGACGGTGGAGGTGCCGGGTTCCAAGAGCATCACGAACCGTGCGCTGCTGTTGGCGGCATTATCCGAAGGAGAGGTTGTGCTGCACGGCGTTCTTTTTTCCGACGATACGAGACATTTTCTTGGGGCGCTGCGGCAGCTTGGGTTCCAGATCAGTGCAGATGAGGAAAAAAAGCAGGTGACGGTTGTCGGCTGCGGCGGGAGGATTCCGTGTAAGGAGACAGAGATCGACGTTGGGAGCGCCGGAACGGCGGCGCGTTTTCTGACGGCGATGCTCGCATTTTCTGACGGCAGATATACGATACAGGCGTCGGAGCAGATGAAGCGCCGTCCGATGAAGCCTTTGCTTGAGCTTTTAAAGGAGACAGGGGCAGGCATCTCGTATCTGGAGCGGGAGGGTTTTCTTCCGGTTAAGGTCACAGGACGGGCGTATCAGGCGAAGGCAGATGGTCAAATGCCGCTGTCACTGTCACTTGATATTGGAAAGAGCACACAGTTTTTAAGCGCGCTGCTTTTAAGCGCACCGATGCTGCCTGAAGGACTGAGCATCCGTATGCTGGGGGAGAAGGCGGACGGCTCCTATATCCGTATCACAAGAGATATGATGCGGGAGTTTGGCGTGACAGTTTCGTTTGACGGAAGAAATTATCAGGTAGAACAGGGAGCATCCTATCGTAAGGCTTCCTATGAGATAGAGCCGGATATGTCGGCTGCCTGTTATTTTTATGCGGCGGCGGCAGTTACCGGAGGCAGGGCGCTGGTAAAGCGTATCTACAGCGGCAATCGGCAGGGAGATTTCCGGTTTCTTGCAGTTTTGGAGCAGATGGGCTGTACGGTGACCGAGGAGAAGGAAGGCATTGCAGTCAGCGGTCCCGCAAATGGGCGGCTTCGCGGCATCGCAGTCAATATGAATGATTTTTCCGATCAGGCGCTGACGCTGGCGGCAATCGCTCCTTTTGCGGAGGGAGAGGTGCGGATTGAAGGAATCAGGCATATCAGAGAGCAGGAGTGCGACCGCATCCATGCGATGACACAAAATCTGCGAAAGCTTGGAATTGTGTGCAGAGAAAAAGAGGATGGGGTTGTGATTGCGTCCGGCGTGCCCAAGGGCGGTGCACTAGAGACGTATGAGGATCATCGTGTGGCGATGGCATTTTCCCTGATCGGGCTTTGCGCAGACGGAATCAGGATAAAAAATCCGGCTTGCTGCGGCAAAACCTTTGAGGGATATTTTGCGCTACTGGATGACTTGACAAATGGAAGGTAGAAAGAGAGAAGAAAAATGATGTACGAATTATTGAAGCAGGAAGGGCGTGCAAAGCGCGGCGTATTTCACACGGTGCACGGAGATATCCAGACGCCTGTATTTATGAACGTGGGCACGGTAGCGGCGATCAAGGGAGCGGTATCGACGGAGGATTTGGAGGAAATTAAATGTCAGGTAGAGCTTTCCAATACCTATCATCTGCATGTGCGCACGGGAGATCGATTAATCCGGGAGGTCGGAGGCTTGCATCGGTTTATGTCATGGAATCGCCCGATCTTAACAGATTCCGGCGGGTTTCAGGTCTTTTCCTTGGCGGGGCTTAGGAGGATCAAGGAGGAGGGCGTGTATTTCCAGTCTCATATCGACGGAAAAAAGATTTTTATGGGGCCGGAGGAGAGTATGCAGATCCAGTCCAACCTCGGCTCTACGATCGCAATGGCGTTCGACGAGTGTCCTCCGGCGCTCGCGGAGCGCAAATATGTGGAGGATTCGGTCGCGCGCACAACGCGCTGGCTCAATCGGTGCAAGGATGAGATGGCGCGATTGAACAGTCTTTCCGATACCGTCAATCCAAGGCAGCTGTTGTTCGGCATCAATCAGGGGGCGATTTATGCGGATATCCGCATCGACCATGCCAAGCGCATTTCAGAGCTGGAATTGGACGGCTATGCCGTGGGCGGGCTTGCCGTGGGCGAAACCCATGAGGAAATGTATCATATTCTGGATGAGACAGTGCCGTATCTTCCGCTGCATAAGCCGACGTATCTGATGGGCGTGGGCACGCCGGCAAATATTTTAGAGGGTGTGGAGCGCGGCGTGGATTTCTTTGACTGTGTCTATCCGTCAAGAAACGGGCGTCATGGACATGTCTATACAAATCAGGGAAAGATCAATCTGTTTAACAGAGGGTATGAGAAGGATATGCGTCCCATCGAGGAGGGGTGCGGCTGCCCTGCGTGCCGCCGTTACAGCAGAGCGTATATCCGTCATCTCTTAAAGGCAAAGGAAATGCTTGGAATGCGGCTTTGTGTCCTGCACAACCTCTATTTTTATAATACGATGATGGAGGAGATAAGGGACGCGCTGGATGCCGGAAAGTTTTCTTCCTACAAGGCAGAAAAGCTTTACGGAATGGGGCAGATCGGACGCGAGAAAGAAAACGGGTGAAAAATGCTTGCCGAAACAGAAGATTTTGTGTACAATGTTCTTTAGTCTTTTTAAGACGCACGATTGGAACAGTAAGAGGTAGGAGGAACAAGTATGTTAGCAATGTTAGGAACAACCGCGGCGAATGGAGCTGTCGGCATGGGAAGTATGATTTTTTCGATCGTTATTTTATTTGCGTTTATGTATTTCTTTATGATCCGTCCGCAGCAGAAGGAGGCAAAGCAGAAGAATGCGATGCTTGCGGCGCTTGCAGTCGGGGACACCGTGCTTACGACAAGCGGATTTTACGGGACTGTCATTGATATTACGGATGACACCGTGATCGTGGAGTTTGGCAGTAATAAGAACTGCCGTATTCCGATGCAGAAGGCTGCAGTCGCACAGGTAGAGAAGCCGGAGGATGCAGCAGAATAGGAAGAAATCAGAAAGAATCTGTCATGTAGTGATACAGGGCAGATTTTTTGCTTTCGTAGGAAATTGCTGTACAATCCTATGTCACAGGCACACACTTTGTGTGTGGGTTTCTTTATGAAAATACAAGAGGAGAACAGTTTTGAAGGAGAAAAAAGAAAACATTTATTTGTGGTGTGTGATCGTGCTTGCCGTGCTGTCGGCGCTGCCATTGCTATGGCTATCGTTTTACAATCATCCGTCAGCAGACGATTACATGTATGCGGCAGAGACGTACCGGGTGTGGAATGAGACGCATTCTATCTGGCAGGTGATAAAAGCAGCGGTGCAGACCTCTGCGGAATTTTATGAAAACTGGCAGGGGCTTTATGTCTCCGCGTTTGTGCTCGCGCTGCAGCCTGCTGTTTTTGGCGAACAGTTTTATGCGCTGACGGGATTTTTCATGCTTGCCATTTTGTATGGAGGAAATCTCTTTTTCTGTCATCAGGTTTTTCACCGACAGCTTGGATGCAGGCGGCTGGAGAGCACGGCGTATGGCTGTATGCTGTCCTTTGTGATGGTGCAGTGGATGCCGTCGGTGGTACAGGGGCTCTACTGGTTTAACGGAGCGATGAATTATGTACTGTTTTTTTCACTGCTTGAGGTATTTTTCTGTTTGCTGCTGCTGATCCAAAAGGATTGCGGACGGAGAAAAAATATCAGCGGCACGGCGGCGGCGCTTGTTGTCGGCATTTTGCTTGCCGGAGGAAATCACATCACAGCATTTATGGGGATTCTTGTGGCAGCAGTGTTTTTTGTGGTGGCGTTGCTTGGAAAAAGACGTGGCGCCATGCTGCGCGGCGTTCTGCCGTTGCTTGGTATTTTGGCTGGATTTTTCTTTAATGTGAGTTCGCCGGGAACGAAGATCCGGCAGAGTAATTTTACAGATACGCCGGGCGTCATGGAGACGATCTGGTATGCGATAAAGACGGGAACAAAAATGATCGATGCGTGGATGGGGCTTGCAATGATTTTGTCCTTTGTCCTTCTGCTGCCGTTTGTTTTTCGGGCAGGCAGGAGGATCGTACAGCAGACAGGCTTTGCGTTTCCCTATCCGCTGCTCGTTCTTGCGGCGTCAGCAGGCTTTTGCTGCGCGATGCTCTGCCCGCCGATCTATGCGATGGGGACGACGGGAGATCTGCGGATCACAAATCTGGTTTATTTTTCGTTTGTGCTGCTGTTTTTTATCAATATGTTTTATGTGTGCGGCTGGTGCGCTGTAAGGATAGGAGAGGGAGGAGAATATGCGTTGCCGGGCGGCTGGTCTTGCGCTGGGGCAGTGCTTGTTGTCGGCATTTTGCTTGCGTGCGGCGAGGGCATGTCCTCCTATCAGGCGCTTGGGACAATCCGCTCAGGAGAGGCTGCCCAGTACTCGGCGCAGGCACAGGAGCGGTATGAGCGTTTGCGGACGGCGCAGGGCGAAGACGTCGTGCTGGAGCCGTTTGGGGTAAAGCCGTATCTGCTTTATTTTGACGACATCACAGCGGATGCAGCCGACTGGAAAAACCGCGAGCTGGCAGAGTATTTCGGGTTAAAGAGCGTTTGCCTGAGAGAGGAGTAAGCGTGGGAAAGGGAGCATGGGAGATGTGCTATAAGAAGCAGTTATAAAGCTTATGAAAAAGAAAAATATATGTAACAGTTGCAATGTTTCTTCAGATAAACTATGATAGTATGCATATACTGTTTGTCAGAAGCGTACTAAAGTACGTCGTATAAAGACAGAGACGGCTGTGTCAGGGCACGCCGTTCACAAAAGGAAGAAGGGAAGAAAAGGATGAAAAGTGATCAGGTAAAAAAGGGAATGCAGCAGGCGCCGCACAGAAGCCTGTTTCATGCGCTTGGATTTACAGAGGAGGAAATGCAAAAGCCGATGGTCGGCATTGTAAGCTCCTATAATGAAATTGTTCCGGGACATATGAATCTCGATAAGATCGTCGATGCCGTAAAGCTCGGTGTTGCGGAGGCGGGCGGCGTGCCTGTCGTATTTCCGGCGATCGCGGTCTGCGACGGCATCGCGATGGGACATATCGGCATGAAGTACTCGCTTGTCACGAGAGATCTGATCGCCGATTCTACCGAGTGCATGGCGCTTGCGCACCAGTTTGACGCGCTTGTGATGGTGCCGAACTGTGATAAAAATGTGCCGGGGCTTTTGATGGCGGCGGCACGGATCAATGTGCCGACTGTATTTGTGTCGGGAGGTCCGATGCTCGCGGGGCGTGTGCGGGGGCAGAAGCGAAGCCTCTCCTCGATGTTTGAGGCGGTCGGCGCATATGCGGCCGGTACGATGACAGAGGAGGAGGTGCACGAATATGAGCAGAAGGTGTGTCCGACCTGCGGAAGCTGTTCGGGAATGTACACCGCAAATTCGATGAACTGCCTGACGGAGGCGCTTGGCATGGGGATTGGCGGCAACGGTACGATTCCCGCCGTTTATTCGGAGCGCATCAGGCTTGCGAAGCATGCCGGCATGGCGGTCATGGAAATGTATCGAAGGAATCTCTGTCCGCGCGACATCATGACGAAGGAAGCGATCTTAAATGCGCTGACAGTCGATATGGCGCTTGGCTGTTCGACGAATACGATGCTTCACCTTCCGGCGATCGCACATGAGGTCGGCTTTGATTTTGATATCGCATTTGCAAATCCGATCAGTGAGAAAACGCCGAATCTTTGTCATCTGGCTCCGGCAGGTCCGACATATATGGAGGATCTCAATGAGGCTGGCGGCGTTTACGCGGTAATGAAGGAGCTTGATGGGCTTGGACTGATACATAAGGATTGTATGACAGTGACAGGAAAGACTGTTGGAGAAAATATCAAGGACGCCGTCAATAAGGATACGGAGGTGATCCGCCCGGCAAAGCAGCCGTACAGCGTCACAGGCGGGCTTGCCGTATTAAAGGGCAACCTTGCGCCTGACGGAAGCGTGGTGAAGCGCTCGGCAGTCTGCGAGGAGATGATGGTGCATGAGGGACCGGCGCGTGTCTTTGACTGTGAGGAGGATGCGGTCGCTGCGATCAAGGGCGGCAAAATCGTTGCGGGAGACGTTGTCGTCATCCGCTACGAGGGTCCAAAGGGCGGTCCCGGAATGCGGGAGATGTTAAATCCGACCTCTGCGATCGCAGGCATGGGACTGGGATCTTCCGTGGCGCTGATCACAGACGGACGGTTTTCCGGCGCAAGCCGCGGCGCATCGATTGGTCATGTATCGCCGGAGGCGGCAGTGGGCGGACCGATCGCGCTTGTAAAGGAGGGGGATCGGATTTGTATTGACATTCCGCAGCTTTCTCTGACGCTTGCCGTTTCGGATGAGGAGCTGGCAGAAAGGGCTGCGGCATGGAAGCCGAGAGAGCCGAAGGTGACGAGCGGATATTTAAAGAGATATGCGTCTCTTGTGACCTCCGGAAACCGCGGCGCCGTGCTTGCATTAGAGACAGAGCAGCGGAGGTGAGAGAAGTGCAGGGCATAAGAGAAAAGGATGTGTTGGAAGACGGAGTGGACAGGATGCAGTTGACGGGCGCGCAGATTGTGATCGAGTGCCTGAAGGAACAGGGGGTAGATACCGTATTCGGCTATCCGGGCGGAGCGATTTTAAATGTTTACGACGAGCTTTATAAGCATCGGGAGGAAATCCATCATGTTTTGACTTCGCATGAGCAGGGAGCGTCGCACGCCGCGGACGGATATGCCAGAAGCACGGGGAGAGTCGGCGTCTGCTTTGCGACAAGCGGACCGGGGGCGACAAACCTTGTCACAGGGATCGCCACTGCCTATATGGACTCTGTGCCGGTAGTCGCGATCACCTGCAATGTGACGGTGCCGCTGCTTGGCAGAGACAGCTTTCAGGAGATTGATATTGCAGGGATCACAATGCCGATCACGAAGCATAATTTTATTGTAAAGGATATAACGAAGCTGGCAGATACGATCCGCCGCGCGTTTTTGATCGCGCAAAAGGGGAGACCGGGTCCGGTGCTTGTCGATATTCCAAAAGACATCACGGCGGCAAAGACGGAATATACTTTTAAAAGAGCGCTGCCGATCCCGCGTGTGACAGAGACGATCCGGGAGGAGGATTTAAAGGCGGCTGTCGAAATGATACAGGCGGCAAAGAAGCCCTATATTCTTGTGGGCGGCGGGGCTGTCATTTCCGGGGCAAATGAGGAGCTTGCCGAGTTTGTCAAAAGGACGGACGCTCCCGTCTGCGATACGCTGATGGGAAAGGGAGCGTTTGACGGAACAGATGAGCGCTACACCGGAATGGTTGGAATGCACGGCACAAAGACCTCTAATCTGGGAGTCAGCCGCTGCGATCTTCTGATCGCCGTAGGCACGCGCTTTTCCGACCGGGTGGCGGGCAATGCGAAGAAGTTTGCGCATCAGGCGAAAATTCTCCAGTTCGACGTCGATCCTGTGGAGGTCAACAAAAATATTCAGGTGGACGCCTGTGTCATCGGAGATATTGAGGAGATTTTAGGGCGGCTGAACAAAAGGCTTCCGCAGATGGAGCATCAGGAATGGCTTGCGCAGGTGATGGAAAATAAGGTCAAATTTCCGCCAAGCTATGAGGCGGGCGCGCTTACCGGTCCGTTTTTGATGGAGGAGATTTATCGCGCGACAGGCGGTGAGGCGATCATTGTTACTGAGGTTGGTCAGCATCAGATGTGGGCGGCACAGTATTACCGCTATCGGAATCCGCGGACCTTTTTAACCTCCGGCGGGCTTGGAACGATGGGCTATGGACTTGGCGCGGCGATCGGCGCGCAGGCGGCAAACCTGGACAGACAGGTCGTCAATATTGCAGGAGACGGATGTTTTCGCATGAATATGAATGAGGTTGCGACGGCAGTCAGACAAAAGCTTCCGCTGATCGAGGTTATCGTCAATAACCATGTGCTCGGTATGGTGCGTCAGTGGCAGGATTTATTTTATGAAAAGCGTTATTCCGCGACAGTTTTAGATGATGGCGTGGATTTCGTAAAGCTGGCGGAGGCGATGGGCGCGACGGGGTATCGGGTGAGCACCTGCGCCGAGTTTCGCGAGGCGTTTCAAAAAGCGCTGCATGAGAAAATGCCTGTTGTCATTGACTGTATCATCGACTGTGATGATAAGGTCTGGCCGATGGTTGCACCGGGAGCGGACATCAGCACGGCGTTTACGGCAGAGGATTTAAAGCAGAACAAAGAAAGGGGTTAGGGTATGGGCAGAGTGTACAATTTTTCAGCAGGTCCGGCAGTACTGCCGGAGGAGGTGCTGCGGGAAGCGGCAGATGAGATGTTAAATTATCGCGGCAGCGGGATGTCGGTGATGGAGATGAGCCACCGTTCAAAGGTTTACGATACCATCATCCGGGAGGCGGAGGAAACCTTGCGGGAGCTTTTGGAGATTCCCTCGAATTACCGCGTGCTGTTTTTACAGGGAGGCGCGTCCCAGCAGTTTGCGATGATTCCGATGAACCTGATGAAGCGGAAAAAAGCCGGCTACATCATCACCGGACAGTGGGCGAAGAAGGCTTATCAGGAGGCGCAGCGTTATGGAGAAGCGGTAAAGCTTGCGTCCTCGGAGGATCGGAATTTTTCCTACATACCGGACTGCTCAAGGCTTGAGATACCGGATGATCTTGATTATGTACACATCTGCGAGAACAATACGATCTACGGGACGAAGTTTTGGGAGCTGCCGCATACGAACGGTCATACGCTGGTGGCGGACGTGTCCTCGTGTATTTTGTCAGAGCCGGTTGACGTGAGCCGTTACGGGGTGCTTTACGGCGGCGCGCAAAAAAATATCGGACCGGCGGGCGTAGTGATCGTGATCATCCGCGAGGATCTGATCACGGAGGACGTATTGCCCGGCACGCCGACGATGCTGACCTATAAGACCCATGCGGATAATGACTCCCTCTATAATACACCGCCGTGCTACGGCATTTATATCTGCGGCAAGGTATTTCAGTGGTTGAAGAAAATGGGCGGTCTTGCCGTGATGAAGGAGCAAAACGAGCAGAAGGCAAAGCTGCTTTATGATTTTCTTGATGAGAGCGCGATGTTTTCCGGCACTGTTGAGGTAAAAGACCGCTCGCTTATGAACGTGCCGTTTGTGACGGGGAATGCGCAGCTGGATGAAAAATTTATCAAAGAGGCGGCTTGTGCGGGCTTTGTGAATTTAAAGGGACACAGAAGCGTCGGGGGAATGCGCGCGTCTATTTATAACGCCATGCCAAGGGAAGGCGTGGAGAAGCTGGTAGCATTTATGAGGAAATTTGAGGAGGAGAATCGCCATGTATTGTTATAATTGTTTAAATCCGATCGCGGACGTGGGGCTTGCTTTGTTTTCCGCAGATTATGAGAAAACAGAGGAATTAAAGGATGCGGACGCGGTGCTTGTCCGCAGTGCGTCGATGCATGAGACTGCTTTTTCGGAGCGTCTGGCAGCGATCGCCAGAGCCGGCGCGGGCGTCAATAATATTCCGCTGGAAGCCTGTACAAAACAGGGAATCGTTGTTTTTAACACGCCGGGTGCAAACGCCAATGGGGTCAAAGAGCTTGTGTTTGCCGGAATGCTTTACGCCTCCAGAGGCGTGATCGACGGCATCGGCTGGTGTCTGGAGAACAAAAACGATCCCAATATCGCAAAGACGGCGGAGACACAGAAGAAAAATTTTGCCGGAACGGAGCTTGCGGGGAAAAAGCTCGGCGTCATCGGTCTTGGCGCGATCGGCGTGCTCGTGGCGAACGCGGCGACGCATATGGGCATGGAGGTATACGGCTATGATCCGTACATTTCAGTCAGCGCGGCATGGAGCTTATCAAGAAGCGTCAGACACAGCAGTAATCTGGAAGAAATCTACCGTACCTGCGATTACATCAGTATTCATGTGCCGTTGCTTGAGGCGACAGAGAAAATGATTAATGCGGAAGCCATCGCGCTGATGAAGCCGACGGCGATCGTTTTAAATTTTGCCCGCGACCGGCTGGTGGATGAGGAGGCGATGGTGGAGGCGCTTGCCACAGACAAGATCAAATGCTATGTCTCTGATTTTCCGAATCCGACAACGGTTGGGGCGAAGGGCTGCATCGTGACGCCGCATCTTGGCGCGTCTACGGCGGAGTCCGAGGATAATTGCGCGATGATGGCAGTGCGCGAGCTTCGCGATTATCTGGAAAACGGAAATATCATTCATTCCGTGAATTTTCCTGACTGTAACATGGCAGTCTGCATGACGGCCGGAAGAATTGGAATCCTGCACAAAAATGAGAGCGGTATGCTGAGCCGTTTTACCACGATTCTGGGCGATGCCGGAATGAATATCGACGGAATGGCGAATCGGGCAAAAGGAGATTACGCCTACGCGCTCATTGACGTAGATGCGGCAGTGACAGAGGAAGTATTGACGAAGTTAAGTGAACTTACCGGCGTGCTTAAGGTACGCAGAATTAAATAAATGAGGTATAGATAATGGCAAAGATCAGACCATTTAAGAGCATCAGACCGCAGAGGGAGAAGGCAGAGCATATTGCTGCCCTCCCGTATGATGTTTACAATCGAAAAGAGGCGGCAGAATATGTCGCGGGACATCCCGAATCGTTTTTGGGGATCGACCGGGCAGAGACGCAGTTTCCCGTGTCAGTCGATTTGTATGACCCGCAGGTTTATCAAAAGGCGCACGACCTTCTCTGGGAGGCAGTCGGAAACGGAACCTTCCTGCAGGAGGACAAGCCGTGCTACTATATATATGAGATGACGATGGGGGGACGCGCACAGACGGGGATCGTGGCATGTGCCTCGGTGGATGATTATTATGAGCAGGTGATCAAGCGTCATGAGAATACGAGGGCCGAGAAGGAGGAGGACCGTATTCGTCATGTGGAGGCGTGCAGGGCGCAGACAGGTCCTATTTTTCTTGCCTACCGTGCGAATCAGGCACTGCATGCATTGACCGCACAGGCAAAGGAGCAGGAGGCAGAATACGATTTTGTGGCGGAGGATGGCGTCAGACACCGTGTGTTCGTGATCCGTGATGACGATATGATCGCTCAAATATCGGCAGCCTTTGCGGAGATGGACGCCCTTTATATCGCGGACGGACATCACAGGGCAGCGTCGGCAGTGCGCGTCTGTGAGCGTTACCGGAAAAAATATCCGCAGAATACCGGAGAGGAGGAATTTCACTATTTCCTCTCGGTGCTGTTCCCGGATGATGAGCTGATGATCATGGATTATAACCGTGTCATCCGTGATTTAAATGGTTATTCCTTCCAGAATTTTTTGCATGAGGTGAAAGCGCGCTTTGATGTGACGGAGCTTACCGATGAGGAGGAAACGCGCCCGAAGGAGCGGGGAAACTTTACGATGTATTTAAAGGGACATTGGTTCTTGTGCAGGATCCGGCAGGAGGACCGCAGACCACAGGATCCGGTCGGGGATCTGGATGTTTCGATCCTGCAGGAGCGTCTGCTTGCTCCGGTGCTTGGCATCACAGAGCCAAAGACCGATTCCCGCATTGATTTTGTCGGCGGTATTCGGGGTGTGAAAGAGCTGGTGCGCCGCTGCGAGGAGGACTGCGCGGTGGCATTTGCAATGTATCCGACTGCGATCGGAGAATTATTTGCAGTGGCGGACGCCGGGCTTTTGATGCCGCCAAAGTCTACATGGTTTGAGCCAAAGCTTCGGAGCGGCTTATTTATCCATGCACTTGAGGAAATATAGACCTTGGAAAGATATAGACCTTGGAAATAAGAAACGGAGGAACAGATGACGATAGGAGGCTTTTGGCTGCCGATCGCTGCGGCAGCGCCTGAAAATTTTCCGGACACGACAGAGGCGCTTGAGGCGTTCAATCATGCGCAGGAGAATCTGGCGGCGGTTGCCGAGAATCCGGGACTGCTGCGCACATGGCTGGAGGGACTTGTGCCCGATCTTTTAAATTTTGCGTTTCAGGTTGTACTGGCGGCATTCATCTATATCATCGGAGGCAAGATCATAAGGTGGGTGGTGAAGCTTGTGGTGCGCTCGATGGAGCGCTCCGATGCCGACGCCGGCGTGCGTCAGTTTGTAACGCCGTTGGTAAAATATACGCTCTATGTGATCTTGATCTTTATGATCATGGGACTGTTTGGCATTGCGACAACGTCAGCCGTGGCAGTGCTTGGGTCTGCGGGCGTTGCGATCGGTCTTGCACTGCAGGGGAGCCTTTCCAATTTTGCGGGCGGCGTTTTGATCCTTTTGTTAAAGCCGTTTGTTGTCGGCGATTACATCATAGAGGACACCAATAAAAATGAGGGAACTGTCTCGGAAATCTCTATTTTTTATACAAAGCTTTTAACGGTCGATAATAAAATGATCGTGATACCTAACGGGATCCTCTCCAACAGCAGTCTGACGAATGTGACGCACATGGACAGACGGCGGATCGATCTGCTCGTTGGGATTGCCTACGAGGCAGATATACGCATGGCGAAGGATATTTTGCGAAAGCTTGCGCTCGCAGAGCCCGCGCGGCTGCCGGAGGAGGAGCCTGTCGTCTATGTTGATACGCTTGGCGCGTCCTCGGTGGAGCTTGGCATGCGCGTGTGGGTCGGCGCGGCTGATTACTGGCAGGCGAGGTGGCGGCTGACCGAGCAGATCAAGTATGCGTTCGACGAGCATGGTATCTCGATTCCGTACCAGCAGATTGATGTACAAATTAAACAATAATATGCAAAAAATATTGACAGAAAAAGTGACATATGCTAAATTTAACCTATTAGACCATGGATGTTTGAAAAAGCATTCAGGAATGGGTATATTATAGAGGAGGATTTTTAGTTATGCAGCAGGGAACTGTGAAGTGGTTTAATGCAAAGAAGGGTTATGGATTTATTTCGGATGCAGAGGGAAACGATGTATTTGTACATTTTTCTGCACTGAACATGGACGGGTTCAAGGAATTAAAGGACGGCGAGCAGGTAGAGTTTGAGGTGACGGAGGGAGCGAAGGGACCGCAGGCTGCCAATGTAAGCCGGATTGCTTAATTTTTATGAAGCATAGATCTGTGAGAGACTAACCGAGAGGCTATCAGCGAAAACCGCCGATAGCCTCTTTTCATGACATAGGAAATTGCTTCGCAATCCTATGTCATGAAAACACACTTCGTGTGAGGATGCGCACGTTTATTACTTTGGAGAGGAGAAACATATGCATATATCAGAGCTGGCAGCATACGAGATATTGGAGGAGAAGGAGCTTTCGGATATTCATTCCACAGGCTATCGTCTGCGTCACAAAAAGAGCGGTGCAAGGATTACCGAGCTCTCAAACGATGATGAGAATAAGGTGTTTTATATCGGCTTCCGCACGCCGCCCAAAAATTCGACCGGAGTGCCGCATATTATGGAGCACTCGGTCTTGTGCGGGTCGGAGAAATATCCGCTGAAGGATCCTTTTGTAGAGCTGGTGAAGGGCTCGTTAAATACGTTTTTAAACGCGATGACTTATCCCGATAAGACGCTCTATCCGGTCGCAAGCTGCAATGACACGGATTTTGACAATTTGATGGACGTCTATATGGATGCAGTGCTGCATCCGAATATTTATAAATATCGGGAGATTTTTGAGCAGGAGGGGTGGCATTATGAGCTTGAGGACGAAGCTGCTCCGCTTACAGTCAACGGTGTGGTTTACAATGAGATGAAGGGTGCGTTTTCCTCACCGGATGATATGCTGGGCGATGAGATCGTTGGCGCGCTGTTTCCCGATACGGTCTACGCGCATAATGCGGGAGGCGACCCCAAGCATATACCGGAACTTTCGTATGAGGAATATCTGGAATTTCACCGGAAGTATTATCATCCGTCAAATTCCTATATCTATCTGTATGGGGATATGGACATTGCAAAGAAGCTGCAATGGCTGGATGAGCAGTATTTAAGCGGCTATGAGAGCCGGGAGACGGATTCTGCCATTCCCCTGCAGAAACCGTTTGCGCAGATGAAGGAGGTCATACGGGAATATCCGATTGCGACCGGAGAGACGGAGGAGAATCAGACGTATCTGTCCTACAATGTGGCGGCGGGGACACTGCTTGATGCGACGCTTTATCAGGCGCTTGATATTTTAGATTATGCGCTTGTTTCCGCACCGGGAGCTCCGGTCAAAAAGGCGCTCCTAGAGGCGGGGATCGGAAAAGATATTTCCGGCGGTCACGATTACGGAACACGGCAGATGGTATGCTCCATTGTGGCGAAAAATACAAATTTTTCCGAGAAGGAGCGTTTCCTCTCAGTGATTTTTGAGACGTTAAGGCAGCAGGTGCGGGACGGAATTGATAAGCAGGCGCTGCTTGCAGGGATCAGCAGCTTGGAATTCCGATTCCGCGAAGCGGATTACGGGCAGTTTCCAAAGGGACTGCTTTACGGTATCATCTGTATGGATAGCTGGCTTTATGACGAAGCGAATCCATTTCTTCATCTGGAGGCGCTCTCGGTCTACCGTTTTTTGAAGGAGCAGATAGACACCGGATATTTTGAGGATTTGGTCCAGAAGTATTTTTTGGACAATCCGCATGCGGCGCTTGTTGCTGCAGTGCCGAAAAAGGGGCTTGCGGCAGAGAGGGACGAGGCGCTGCGGCAGAAGCTGGCGGAATATAAAGCGTCCTTGTCAGAGGAGCAGAAAAGGGAGCTTATGGAGCGTACGAAGCGGCTGCGGGAGTATCAGGATGCGCCGACCGCAAAGGAAGATCTGGCAAAGCTTCCGATGTTAAAAAGAGAGGATCTGAAAAAGAAGGCAGCGCCGCTTTGCAATCAGGTTGTGATGGCGCACGAGACGGTGATCGTGCATCATCCGATGTATGCAAACGGTATTGATTACCTGACGTTTTTGTTTGATATTCGCGACTGGAAGCCCGAGGAGCTTGCGTATCTTGGTATTTTGAAAAACGTGCTTGGCTATGTAGATACGGCGAAACATGATTATGCTGCGCTTGCGAATGAAATTAATCAAAAGACGGGCGGTATCGGAAGCAGCATCGGTATTTATCCGCATATCAAGGAACGGGATGCGATCGGACTTTTCTATGAGGTGAGGGTCAAGACGCTTGCGGAAGGGCTTTTCGATGCCATGGGTCTGACGAAGGAGGTGCTTTTGACGTCAAAGCTGACCGATGAAAAGCGGCTGTATGAGATTTTGGGAGAGTTAAAATCAAGGCTTGCACTGGCGTTTAGCTCCTATGGTCATATTGTCGCGTCCACGCGCACGACCTCCTATTTTTCCAGAGCCGGTTATTATCAGGACGCTCTGGGAGGCATTGCCGGATACCGCGTCATTGCAGATTATGAGGAGCATTTTGCGGAGAAGAAGGCAGAGCTGATCGAAAAGCTGCAGGAGATGGTGCGGCGCATCTTTACAAAAGACCGCCTGATGGTCAGCGTGACCTGTGAGGAGAAGGATTTTTGCGATGTAGTACATGCCGTAGAGGAATTGCGGGAGGAGCTTTATGAGCCGCAGGCGGATGGGATCGGAGCGCTGTCTGAGGTTTCCTATGAAATGCGCAACGAGGGCTTTATGGACGCTTCACAGGTGCAGTATGTGGCGCGCGCCGGAAATTACGCGGCGCACGGATATGCGTATCACGGCGCGCTTCGGATTTTAAAGGTCATTATGGGATATGAATATCTGTGGAATAATGTCCGTGTCAAGGGCGGGGCGTACGGCTGCATGAATCAGTATCTGCGTAACGGAGACGTATATTTTGTTTCCTACCGCGATCCGAATCTTGCGGCTACAAATGAGGTGTATGAGAAGATACCGGATTATGTGCGGAATTTTACGGCAGATGAGGATGAGATGACAAAATATATCATCGGAACGGTCAGTGACCTTGACGCGCCGTTAAATCCAAGCGCAAAGGGAGCGCGCGCAATGACGGCGTATCTGCAGGGGCTTACCTATGAGGACATCCAAAAGGAGCGGGATGAGATTCTTGGAGCCACCGATGCAGATATACGGGCGTTTGCCGGGCTGCTTGAGGCGGTGCTCTCCGACGGTGCGTTTTGCGTTGTCGGCGGGGAGGAGGTCCTTCGCAGAAACAGCGGGATGTTTTTGCACTTGGAACCTGTTACACAGAGGGCAGATACAGCAGAGGAAGGGATAGAGTAGATGAACGAAAGCTTTAAATCAGGATTTGTGACGATCATTGGGAGACCGAATGTAGGAAAATCAACGTTGATGAATCATTTTATCGGACAAAAAATCGCGATTACTTCCAATAAGCCGCAGACGACGAGAAACCGTATCCAGACAGTCTATACGGACAGGGAGCGGGGGCAGATCGTATTTTTGGATACGCCTGGCATTCATCAGGCAAAGAATAAGCTGGGCGAATATATGGTGAATGCTGCGGAGCATACGCTTAGCGAGGTGGATGTTATTTTGTGGCTGGTCGAGCCGTCCAATTTTATCGGGGCAGGCGAGCAGCACATTATCCGGCAGCTCAAAAAGACAAAAACGCCTGTGATTCTCGTGATCAATAAGGTGGACATGACCGATCGCGATAAGATACTGGAATTTATCGACACCTACCGCAAGGTCTATGATTTTGCGGAGATCGTTCCGGCGTCGGCGCTGCGCGGGCAGAATACCGATACGGTGCTTGAGATGATCTTTAAGTATCTGCCGTACGGACCGATGTTTTATGATGAGGAGACGATCACCGACCAGCCGGAGCGCGCGATCGTTGCGGAAATCGTCAGGGAGAAGGCGCTTCATGCGCTGGATGACGAGATTCCGCACGGCATCGCCGTCTATATCGACCGAATGAAGGAGCGAAAGGACAAAAATCTGATCGATATTGATGCGACGATCGTCTGCGAGCGTGATTCCCATAAGGGGATCATTATCGGAAAGGGCGGCGCAATGTTAAAGAAGATCGGTTCCAATGCCCGCTATGAAATGGAGCGTCTGCTGGATGCGAAGGTGAATTTAAAGCTTTGGGTGAAGGTGAGAAAGGACTGGAGGGACAGCGACACGATGCTGCGTAATTTCGGTTACAGGCAGGAGGATATTTAAGGGAGCCCTCTGCCAATTTTTCACTGGTATAGAAGCACAGACCTGCGGAGAACCTAACAGTAAACAGAAAGCTTGACCAAAGAAGAAAGGGATGGCCGAAAAACGGGAGGGTGATCGCATGGATAAAGCATGGATGGAATTTACGGCGAGCGGAAAAGTCGAGGATTATCTGCGCTATAAAAACAGCACGGCGAAGCAGGATGCGCCGGATCGCAGGGAGAAAGAGAGACCGGATGGGACAGAATATCGTAGTGACCGGAATGGTCTTACAGGTAATGCCGATTGGCGAGTATGACAAAAGAATTACGCTCCTGACGAAGGAGCAGGGGAAGCTTACGGCATTCGCACGGGGCGCAAGGCGGCAGAACAGCCAGCTTTTAGCCGCGGCGAATCCATTTTCCTTCGGAGAGTTTGAGCTCTTTGAGGGGAGGAGCTCCTACACGCTGGCAAAAGCGTCGATCCAGAACTATTTCAGGGAATTGACGGAGAACTTTGCCGTTACATATTATGGATTTTATTTTTTGGAATTTGCCGACTATTATTGTCAGGAAAATAATGACGAGCGGGAAATGCTCAAGCTTTTGTACCAGTCGCTGCGGGCGCTGCTGAGCGATTCCTATGAAAACCGTCTGGTGCGGAGCATTTTTGAACTGAAGGCGCTTGCGATAAACGGGGAGGCGCCGCATGTTTTTTCCTGCGTAAGATGCGGAAAAAAGGAGAACCTTCTTTGGTTTTCGCAAAGGAGGTCGGGCGCGCTTTGTGCGGACTGCAGACAGGAGGAGCCGGATGCCACGCGTCTGATGGAATCTACGATGTACACGATGCAGTATATTATCTCGTCGGACGTTGCAAAATTGTATCGGTTTTCCGTAAGCGCCGAGGTATTGGCAGAGCTGCAGAGGCTGCTTGCGGATTATCTGAACCGGCATGTCGGACATTCCTTTCAGTCATTAAAGATCCTTCTTGAGACAGAGCGGATGATTTTTTCCACAGATTTTACAGGTTGAAATCACATTTTGAACATAGTATAATAGCATGTATTCCTTTATGAAAAATAAAGATTTTATAAAGCAGAAGAATGGAGAATGATTTATGAAAAAGTTAGGGTGCATGGTACTTATGCTGTGCATAGGTCTGCTCGCCGGCTGCGGTACGGCGCTGGAGAGCGAAAAGAGTGTTGTCTACATCGGGAAAAACGGCTCCGTAACATCTCTGGATGTGGAGGAGCTTACAGAGAGCTACTACGATACGGCAGAGCTTGAGAGCTTTGTACAGGAGGAGGTAGCGGCATATGAGGCACAGAACGGAAAAGGAACGGTAAAGCTGGATGAGCTGACTGTTGAGGAGGGAACGGCAAAGCTTCGGATGAAATATAAGACGCCGGAGGATTATACGGCATTTAACGGAATTGAACTGTATCAGGGAACGGTGATCGATTCCCTGTCTGCAGGCTATGTGTACGACGGTCCGTTTGTGCGCGTGGAGAACGGCACAGCCAAGGGAGAGGCGACAAAGCGCGATATTTATGAGCAGGAGGACCTGAAGGTCGTGATCATACGCGCAAATACAGATGTTTTGGTAGATGGGGAAATATGCTATGTTTCGAGTGAAAATGTAGCGCTTACAGGGGCGGACAGCGTCTCGATCCGCGAGGGCTATTATCTGGATCCGGGTACGGCTGCATCCGGGACGGAGTCGGTTGCGGCGTCGGGGCAGGCAGAGAGCACGGAGTTTATGGCAGACGTGCAGCAGCCGGAAGAAGGCGGTTCGTTTGAGACGGACGTTTATACATTTATTGTATATAAGTAAACAGGTGGAGCAAAAGAAAGCAGGAGTGAGAGTATGGAAAAATCAATGGAAAAAATCGTAGCGCTGGCAAAATCAAGGGGATTTGTATATCCCGGATCCGAGATTTACGGAGGTCTTGCCAATACATGGGATTACGGAAATCTTGGCGTAGAGCTTAAGAACAATGTAAAAAGGGCATGGTGGCAGAAGTTTATTCAGGAGAATCCTTACAATGTAGGAGTAGACTGCGCGATCCTGATGAATCCGCAGACGTGGGTGGCGAGCGGTCATCTCGGCGGTTTTTCCGATCCGCTGATGGACTGCAAGGAGTGTCATGAGCGTTTCCGGGCAGATAAACTGATCGAGGATTTTGCAGAGGAAAAGAAGCTTGAGCTGAAGGGCTCGGTAGACGGATGGACACAGGAGGAGATGAGGAACTTCATCGAGGAGCATCAGATTCCCTGTCCGACCTGCGGCAAGCATAATTTTACGGATATCCGTCAGTTCAATCTGATGTTTAAGACGTTTCAGGGCGTGACCGAGGATGCGAAGAACACGGTTTATTTAAGACCGGAGACGGCGCAGGGGATTTTTGTGAATTTTAAAAATGTGCAGAGAACCTCCCGCAAGAAGCTTCCGTTTGGGATCGGACAGATCGGAAAATCGTTCCGCAATGAGATCACACCGGGGAACTTTACCTTCCGTACGCGTGAGTTTGAGCAGATGGAGCTGGAATTTTTCTGTGAGCCGGGAACAGATATGGAGTGGTTCCAGTACTGGAGAGGCTTTTGCCGTGACTGGCTGCTTACGCTTGGGATCAAGGAGGATGAGATGCGTCTGCGTGATCATTCTCCCGAGGAGCTCTGCTTCTACAGCAAGGGGACGACGGACATCGAGTTCTTATTCCCGTTTGGCTGGGGCGAGCTTTGGGGAATTGCGGACAGAACTGATTATGATCTAAAGCAGCATCAGGAGGTGTCGGGAGAGGATATGACATACTTTGATGACGAGAAGAATGAGCGGTATGTGCCGTACGTTGTGGAGCCTTCACTTGGTGCGGACCGTGTCGTTTTGGCATTCCTTTGCGCAGCGTATGACGAGGAGAACATCGGTACGGAGGAGAAGCCGGATATGAGGACGGTGCTTCATTTCCATCCGGCGCTTGCTCCGGTGAAGATCGGCGTGCTTCCGCTCTCTAAGAAGCTTTCCGAGGGTGCGGAGAAGATCTATGTGCAGCTTTCTAAGAATTATAACTGTGAGTTTGATGACAGAGGCAATATCGGAAAGCGTTACAGAAGACAGGATGAGATCGGAACGCCGTTCTGTGTGACCTATGATTTTGAGTCCGGGACGGACGGCGCTGTGACGGTGCGCGACCGTGATACCATGGAGCAGGAGCGCATTAAAATAGAAGAACTGGATGCTTATTTCGCAAAGAAATTTGCATGGTAAAGAAGACAGGGCTGAGTGGAGAGGAAAATGGAGCGGATAAAAGGGCTTTGGAATAAGATTTCGTATGAGGTCATAATTTTTGTGATCCTGCAGTTTCAGTTTCTGACCGGAAGGGCTTTGGATTTACAGGGGTGGTCCGCCGCATGGTGCGCGATGGATTACTCAATGGGAACAGGATCAAGATTTTTGATCGGAACGATCTACCGTTTGTTTTACGGGGATTACCTTTTTGAGTCGGTCGCATATAAATATGTCGGAGTCGGCATTATGCTGACGATCACTGTTCTGGCGCTTGTGCTGGGGCGTCTGCTGCGGAAAGCGATGACGGCGCTGCCTTCGGCAAAGCATGCAGTGCTTGGGACAGTTCTGCTTTATCTGGCGGCGCCGTTTTCCATTGCCTATGTGTGGAATGAGCAGAACCTGGGACGTCTGGACGTGTATTTGCTCCTAATCGTCCTATTGGCGATTCTGGCTGCGCTTGGGGTGAAAAATGTGTATGCGCGGATGGCTGTTTATACGCTGCTTGGTATAACGGGGCTTGCAATCCATCAGGGCTTTGCATTTTTATATTATCCGATGATTCTTGTTTTGATGTGTTATGATGTATTTTGTGACAATCAGATACATATCCGCCCATTGATCGCTGCGGTTATCTCGGGATTGCTGAATGTGGCGGCGGCAGTCTGGTTTCAGTTTTACAGTAGCGTCAATTTTGCAACGCCGGAGGAGATGGTGGAGTTTCTGCAGCAGCGGACCAATCTGGAAATTTCCGAATACGCGGTGTTTCTGGAATATTTCGGCAGTATGGAGTATCAGCTCGAGCATGTGACAAAAGGATTTTTTCAGGGCGACGAAGCGCCGTTGGCGCATCTGCTGTTAATTCTTTTGATCCTTGCTCCGGTTTTGGCGCTCTATGCGCTTGTCTGGAGAGATGTCTTCCGCTATCTGAGGGCAACCGGTGCAAAGCTTTATCGAACGCCTTATGTTTATGCGGCTCTTGCGCATTTATGTTTTGTGCCGATGTTTGTGATCCATGTGGACTGGGGACGGCATCTCGCCCCGCTGTTTGCGATGGAAATATTTTTCTTTCTGTTCTATCTGGCGAAGCGGGATCGGGCGATGGTGTATGCATATGAGCAGATGGCAAGGCGGATACGAAAATACCCATGGGGATTCGTGCTGGCTTTGGTGTGGCTTGCGATGCTCGACAGCTTCGGTGCGCGGGAGTTTCAAAAACAGGCGAGTATGCTTTATGATTTTCTGCGCTATGGATTCCATATTGATTGAGCAAAACGGAATGCGTCCGGAATATCTGCACGGCGCTTAAGGACAGTTGTTTCAGACAAATATATAGTTGGTATATGCAAGGGAGGATTCCCGCTTTCATGCTTTGCATCGTTGGCGGCGGATGCCTCCCATTTCTGTTGACATAAGAGCAGCCCGCGAAGCGTGTCGCTCGTTGTTTTTGTCCGGTGGGAGCGTTGCTTGAGGGCTGTGGCTTGACAGAATAGAACAAACGACCCATTCCTGCGGACTTTGCATCAAAAATGAAAGAAGCTTGCGGCAAGAGGAGAGAACGTTTGAACGTCTCTTGGAATTTTTTATGGAACATCGGACTTTTGAGTAATCAAGATGAGTTTTATTATATGAAACATAGTTTTGTATTGTAAAATATAAACAAAACAGGAAAAAAATTGGAGAAAAATTGTTGCTATTTAGTAAAATTATGTTATGATAAATATGTGCGTTTTCAAACACATACATAGTTCACAGCGATAGAGGAACCGCAGAGGTTTCCTATTGGAAGAATAGTAAGTTTAGGAGGAATTATCAAAATGGCAAACAAATGGGTGTATTTGTTTACAGAGGGCAACGCGAGCATGCGTGAACTTCTTGGCGGTAAAGGTGCGAATCTTGCCGAGATGACAGGCTTGGGACTTCCGGTGCCGCAGGGCTTTACAATTACGACAGAGGCTTGTACTCAGTATTATGAGGACGGCAGAGAGATCAATGCAGAGATTCAGGGACAGATCAACGAGTATATCGGAAAGATGGAAGAAATTACCGGTAAGAAGTTCGGCGATAAGGAGAATCCGCTGCTTGTATCCGTTCGCTCAGGAGCAAGAGCATCCATGCCGGGTATGATGGATACCATCTTAAATCTTGGATTAAATGAGACAGTAGTGAACGTCATCGCTGAGAAGTCAGGCAATGCACGCTGGGCATGGGACTGCTACAGAAGATTTATCCAGATGTATTCTGACGTTGTTATGGAGGTCGGCAAGAAGTATTTCGAGGAGCTGATCGATAAGATGAAGGCAGAAAAGGGCGTTACGTTTGACGTAGATCTGACTGCTGATGATTTAAAGGAGCTTGCTTCCCAGTTTAAGGCTGAGTACAAGGAGAAGATCGGACAGGATTTCCCGGACGATCCGAAGGAGCAGTTGATGGGAGCGATCAAGGCTGTATTCCGTTCCTGGGACAACCCTCGCGCGAATGTGTACCGTCGTGACAATGATATTCCGTATTCTTGGGGAACAGCCGTAAACGTACAGTCTATGGCGTTCGGTAATATGGGAGACGACTGCGGTACAGGCGTAGCGTTCACAAGAGATCCGGCGACCGGAGAGAAGAAGCTGATGGGCGAGTTCCTTGTAAATGCACAGGGTGAGGACGTTGTTGCGGGTGTCCGTACTCCGATGCCGATCGCAGAGATGGAGGAGAAGTTCCCGGAGGCATTTGCACAGTTTAAAGAAGTATGTGCAAACCTTGAGAAGCACTACAGAGATATGCAGGATATGGAGTTCACGGTTGAGAACAAGAAGCTCTACATGCTGCAGACAAGAAATGGTAAGAGAACTGCACAGGCTGCGTTAAAGATCGCCTGTGATTTAGTAGACGAGGGTATGAGAACAGAGGAAGAAGCTGTTGCAATGATCGACCCGCGTAACTTAGATACATTATTGCATCCGCAGTTTGATGCAAAGGCATTAAAGGCTGCGACGCCGTTAGGAAAAGGTCTTGGCGCATCACCGGGAGCTGCCTGCGGTAAGGTTGTATTTACAGCAGATGACGCTGTTGCATGGGCAGAGAAGGGTGAGAAGGTCGTTCTGGTACGTCTTGAGACTTCACCGGAGGATATTACCGGTATGAAGGCTGCGCAGGGTATCTTAACTGTCCGCGGCGGTATGACGTCCCACGCTGCCGTTGTTGCGCGTGGTATGGGTACCTGCTGTGTATCCGGCTGCGGCGACATCGCTATGGATGAGGAGAATAAGAAGTTCACACTTGCCGGAAAGACATTTACTGAGGGCTCTGAGATTTCCATCGACGGTACGACAGGAAATATCTATGAGGGTCTGATCCAGACTGTGGACGCTACGATTGCCGGAGAGTTCGGAAGAATCATGGCATGGGCTGACAAGTATCGTACCTTAAAGGTGCGCACCAATGCAGATACGCCGGCAGACGCAAAGAAAGCACGCGAGCTTGGCGCAGAGGGTATCGGACTTTGCCGTACCGAGCATATGTTCTTTGAGGAGGACAGGATCGCTGCATTCCGTGAGATGATCTGTTCGGATACCGTAGAGGAGAGAGAGGCAGCGCTTGATAAGATCCTTCCGTATCAGCAGGGAGATTTCGAGGGCTTGTTCGAGGCTCTTGAGGGCAATCCGGTTACGATTCGTTTCCTGGATCCGCCTCTGCATGAGTTTGTTCCGACCGATGAGGAGGATATTAAGAAGCTTGCGGCTGCACAGGGCAAGAGCGTTGAGGTGATCAAGAACATCATTACCTCTCTGCATGAGTTCAACCCGATGATGGGACACAGAGGCTGCCGTCTTGCAGTTACTTATCCGGAGATTGCAAAGATGCAGACAAAGGCTGTCATCCGTGCAGCGATCAATGTACAGAAGGCGCATGCTGACTGGAAGGTAAAACCGGAAATCATGATCCCTCTTGTATGCGAGATCAAGGAGTTAAAGTTCGTAAAGAAGCTTGTGGTTGAGACAGCGGATGCTGAAATCGCAGTAGCAGGCGTAAAGCTTGAGTACGAAGTAGGTACGATGATCGAGATCCCGAGAGCTGCTTTAACTGCTGACGAGATCGCAACCGAGGCTGATTTCTTCTGCTTTGGTACAAACGATCTGACACAGATGACATTCGGATTCTCCCGTGATGATGCAGGTAAGTTCTTAGACGTTTACTATGACACCAAGATTTTCGAGAACGATCCGTTTGCAAAGTTAGACCAGACAGGTGTCGGCAAGCTGATGGAGACAGCGATCAAGCTTGGCAAGCCGGTAAATCCGAAGCTTCATGTCGGTATCTGTGGAGAGCACGGCGGAGATCCGTCTTCCGTAGAGTTCTGCCATAAGATCGGTCTGGATTATGTATCCTGCTCACCGTTCCGTGTGCCGATCGCAAGATTAGCCGCTGCACAGGCAGCTATTGCAAGTAAATAGTTGCAGGGCAGTAGGAGGCTGCGGCTACAGCATGCACAGAGCAGCGATAAAAATAACATATACATTATTTTTGGGAGAAGGTAATGGATAAAGAGAGCGTCCCTGTATCAGATCGTGTCTGATACAGGGACGCTTGTGTGTTTGGAATAAATCTGATATACTTTACTCCATATATATAAAACAGGGAGAGTAGGTTATGAAAGAAAGAGAGACCTTTGGTTCAAGACTCGGATTTATTCTTGTTTCTGCAGGCTGTGCGATCGGGCTTGGAAATGTATGGAAGTTTCCTTATGTTTGCGGACAGTATGGCGGTGCGGCGTTTATTTTGATCTATCTGGCATTTCTTCTTGTACTGGGACTGCCGATTTTAATCTGTGAATTTGCGGTCGGCAGAGGAAGCAGAGCTGGTATGGGAAAAGCTTTTGAACGATTAGAGCCTCATGGGGGATGGTGGCATCGTCTAAAGTGGATCAGTATTCTGGGCAGTTATCTTCTTATGATGTTTTATACGATGGTCAGCGGCTGGATGCTCTACTATGCATACCGCATGGCGGCAGGAAAGCTGTCGGGGCTTGATTCTGCGGGAGTTTCTGAAGCCTTTTATGAGATGCTCGGAAACGCGCCGCTTTTGTCTGGCTGGATGATCGCGGCAGTCGTCGTGTCATTTGCAGTTTGTGCCATGGGGCTTAGGAATGGAGTGGAGAAAATCACAAAGGTCATGATGAGCCTTTTGATCGTCTTGATCGTGGTGCTTGCCATAAATTCTCTTTTGCTGCCGGGGGCATTGGAGGGGATCAGATTTTATCTTGTGCCCGATTTTGAGCTGGTGAGACAGCAGGGCATCGGCGTGGTTGTTTATGCCGCAATGTCGCAGGCGTTTTTTACTCTGAGTATTGGGATCGGGGCAATGGAAATCTTTGGGAGCTATTTAAAAAAGGAGCGCAGTCTGATGGGGGAGGCAACAGGGATCATTCTGCTTGATACCTTTGTGGCTCTCATGGCAGGTTTTATCATTATTCCGGCATGCTTTGCCTATGGCGTAAAGCCGGATGCCGGACCGTCGCTGCTGTTTATTACGCTTCCGAATGTTTTTGATCATATGAGAGGCGGAAGGATCTGGGGCACATGCTTCTTTGTTTTCATGTCCTTTGCAGCGCTGTCTACCGTCATCGCAGTGTTTGAGAATATCATCTCTTTTTATATGGATATGGGAGGCTGGAAAAGAAGTAAGGCAGTGGGCTTTAATATGGCGCTTATCATTTTGCTGTCGTTTCCGGCAGTACTTGGCTTTAATCTGCTTTCCGGTATCGAGCCGCTTGGCGCGGGAAGTACGATTATGGATTTGGAGGATTTTTTGGTGTCATCGAATCTCCTGCCGCTGGGAAGCATGGTATTTGTATTGTTTTGTTTGAATAAAAACGGTTGGGGCTTTGAAAATTTCATTGCCGAGGCAAATGACGGAGAGGGCAGAAAGCTTCCGGCTTCCAAATGGCTGCGGTGCTATATGCAGTATCTGCTGCCGTTTGTCATCGGTGTTGTTTACTTAAAGGGTTATTATGATATGTTTAAAGGCCGCCCGGCGCCGGTGCTGACCGGTTGGATGGCATTTGCCGTGCTCTTGCTTGTTTTTGTTTTATGGACGTCATTGCACGGATGGAAGAAAGCAAGGGCTTAAAGAGCGTATGATAGTTTGCGAGTGGAGGAGCATATGAAGGACATGGAGCGCTTAGAGCGCATGGATGAGAAGGATTTTAATGAAATATGGGAGATTATGGAACAGAGCTTTCCTGTCGATGAACGCAGGACCTGTTTGGGGCAGAGAGAATTGCTCAAAAATCCATACTATCGTCTTTACGGTTATCGCAGGGAGGGAACGGTTGCCGCGTTTTTTGCTGTATGGCATTTAGAAAAGCTGGCGTTTGTCGAGCATTTTGCAGTGGATGGGAAGTTCCGAAACGGAGGACTTGGCGCGGGGCTGCTGCAGGAATTGCTGCAGGGGCTGGCGGTACAGACAGTGCTTGAGGTAGAGCCGCCGGAGCGGGAGATTGCGGCACGCCGCATCCGTTTCTATGAGAGAAACGGATTTGTGCTCAATCCCTATGAGGATTATGTGCAGCCGGCGCTCTCCGCGGAGGGGGAGGAGCTGCCGCTTTTGCTTATGACCTATCCCTCCGCAGTAACACGGGCAGAGTATGAGCAGATTCGCAACGAGCTGTATCGTAAGGTTTACGGGCTTTTGGTTTAAAGTGAAAGCGTAAGTTCAACCGGGCAGTGGTCAGAACCGAACACATCCGTATGGATTTTTGCATCCGTCAGTCTGTCATTTAAGGCGGCGGATGTGATAAAGTAATCAATACGCCATCCCGCATTTTTTTCCCGTGCCTTAAAACGATAGGACCACCAGGAGTAGGCGCCCTCGGTGTCAGGATAAAAATACCGGAAGGTGTCGGTGAAGCCGCCAGAGAGCAGCGTAGTCATTTTTTCGCGCTCCTCGTCGGTAAAGCCGGCATTTTTTCTGTTTGTCTTGGGATTCTTTAAATCAATTTCTTTATGTGCGACATTTAAGTCTCCGCACAAAATCAGCGGCTTTTTGGCATCAAGCTTTTTTAGATAAGCGAGGAAATCATCCTCCCACTGCATGCGGTAAGGGAGTCTTGCAAGCTCGTTCTGGGAATTTGGCGTATAGCAGGTAAGCATATAAAAGTTCTCATAATCCAGTGTGATGACACGTCCCTCGTGGTCATGCTCCGGGATGCCGATGCCGTAGGTGACGGAGAGCGGCTCTTTTTTTGTGAAAATGGCAGTGCCGGAGTAGCCCTTTTTTTCGGCATAATTCCAGTACTGGTGATAGCCGGGAAGCTCCAGCGTAATCTGCCCTGCCGAAAGCTTGGATTCCTGAATACAGAATATATCCGCATCTGCGGTGTTGAAAAAGTCCTCAAAGCCTTTTTGCATACATGCGCGAAGTCCATTGACATTCCATGAAATTAGTTTCATAAGCGGTCTCCTTTGTGTTATGATATAGCAGACGATGCTGCCACAAAGATTATAAACGTTTTTTCTAAAATGCACAAGGAAAAACAAAGAGGGGGCGCGGCGGGGGTAGATGGCGTTCCCTTGGGCAGGCAGATGGGGGAGCGCAGATCAAAGAAATAGAATAGGAAGAATAACGGATGATAGAGATCATTGGAACAAAAGAAACGCGAACGGTCAGGGAGCTGTCGGGAGAGAAAAGCTTGCTTGCATTGCTGCAGGAGGAGGGGCTTGCGCCCGGTGCGCCCTGCGGAGGGAGAGGCGTGTGCGGCAGGTGCAGGGTCCGTTTTTTGGAAGGCGTGACAGAACCGACAGAGCAGGAGCGCAGGCTTTTAACGGAGGACGAGCTGGCAGAGGGCGTCCGGCTTGCGTGTGAAGCGCGCGTGAGTGCGCCGTGCCGTATTCGCATCGAACCGGATGATAAAAATCTGGCGGTATTGCTGGATGGCGAGGAGGGAGCGCCTGTTTCTTCTGCCTCTGAAGACAGCAGGGCAGGGTGGAGTGAGGCAGACTGTGCGATTGTCGTGGATATTGGCACTACCACGCTTGCGGCGGAGCTGTTTTGTTTAAAAGATGGGCAGACGCTTGCGACGGCGTCCGGTGTGAATAGCCAGAGAGCTTACGGGGCAGACGTATTGTCGCGTATTCTGGCGTCAAATGAGGGGAAAGGGGCGCTGCTCCGCGCCTGTATGCAGAGTGATATTTTAAAGCTGATGGAGCAGCTGCTGAAAAATACCGGGCACGCAGTGACGGTGAGACGGCTGGCACTCGTGGGGAATACGGCGATGTGTCATCTTTTGCGCGGACTTTCCTGTCAGGGGCTGGGACGCGCCCCCTTTACGCCCACCGATCATTCTTTGTTTCAAAGCAGCGCCGCCAAATTGCTTGGGTCATGGGACTGGGAGGCGGAGGCAACGATTCTGCCGGGGATTTCCGCGTTTGTCGGCGCAGATTTTGTGGCGGGAGTTTTTGCGAACGGGCTGATTTCCAAAAAGGAGCCGTGTCTGTTGCTTGATATTGGAACAAACGGCGAGATGGGCGTATGGGATGGGCAAAGGCTTTTGGTGACTTCCGCGCCGGCAGGACCGGTTTTTGAGGGAGGAACTGTTTCCTGCGGGATCCCGGGCATACCGGGGGCGATTTCCCATACGGCATACTGGGGCGGACGCTTTTTGTGTGAAACGATCGGAGAACAGCCGCCGATTGGAATTTGCGGGAGCGGGATGATCGATCTTGTGAGTGAGTTGGCGGCGCACGGCTATGTGGACAGGAACGGAACGCTAAAAGAGCCGTGGTTTACAAACGGTATTTCGCTTGCAGAGGGCGTATCTTTTCTTCAGAAGGACGTGCGCGAGGTGCAGATGGGAAAAGCGGCGATACGGGCGGGCATTGAAGTACTGCTCTCTACAGCAGGGGTGAAAAAAGAGGAATGCGCGCAGATTTTTCTTGCGGGAGGCTTTGGCTATTTTATTCATGAGCAGCGTGCGATCCGTCTGGGTCTGCTTCCGCAGGAGTTTGCGGGAAGGATCAAGCATGTGGGAAACAGCGCTTTAAAGGGAGCGAAAGGGTTTCTTTTGGAAAACGGAGCGGGCGAAAGGGAGCTTGCGCAGATTTGTGCGCGCGCAGAAGAAGTTTCTTTGGCAAATCATCCCTTGTTTCAGGAAACCTATGTTTCTCAGATGCTCCTGTGAGCAGGATGAGGCTTTGTGCCTGTAAGGGAATGCATTGTGACAGAATTGACAGAAATTTTTGTTGCGTGTATAATAAGGAAAGAAAATTGTTCTAAATAGAACAATCTAAGTGAGGAGATGCCTGATATGGAACAGAAGAATGAATTTTTGGGAACGGAGCCGATCGGAAAATTACTGTGGAAGCTGTCAATTCCCGCGATCGCGGCACAGATCATCAATCTGCTTTACAATCTTGTAGACCGTATTTACATCGGACATATGCCGGAAAACGGAGCGCTTGCGCTGACGGGCGTTGGTGTGTGCATGCCGATCATTATGATCGTGAGCGCATTTGCGGCGCTTGTCAGCAACGGCGGTGCGCCGCGTGCTTCTATGGCGATGGGAAAAGGAGATTATGACGAAGCGGAGCGTATTTTAAGCAACAGCTTTTCGCTGCAGCTTGTTATTTCCTTTCTTCTGACGATCGTGCTGCTTTTATTTAATAGACCGCTGCTTTTGACCTTCGGAGGAAGTGAGAATACGATCGGATATGCGACGGCATATATGAACATCTATGCGATCGGCACGGTGTTTGTGCAGCTCACGCTCGGAATGAACGCCTTTATTACGGCACAGGGGTTTGCAAAAACAGGGATGCTGAGCGTTTTGATCGGAGCAGTCTGCAACATTATTTTGGATCCGATCCTTATCTATGGCTTTGATATGGGTGTGCGCGGAGCGGCAGTCGCTACGGTGCTCTCGCAGGCGGTGTCAACGATCTGGGTGCTGTGCTTTTTGACAGGTAAGCGTACTCTGATCCGAATACGAAGAAAGTACATGCGGATGCAGGCAAAGATCGTGATCCCCGGCATCACGCTTGGTCTGGCGCCATTTATCATGCAGGCAAGCGAAAGCATCATTATCGTATGCTTTAATGCCTCTCTGTTAAAATACGGCGGAGATGTTGCGGTGGGCGCAATGACGATCCTCTCAAGCGCGATGCAGTTTTCCATGCTGCCGATGCAGGGACTCGGGCAGGGAGCGCAGCCGATTTCAAGCTATAATTACGGTACGAAAAATGCAGCGCGCGTAAAAAAGACTTTCCAGCTTCTGCTGCTTTCTACCGTGATTTATGCTGTGACGATCTGGGCGCTTTTGATGCTCTTTCCGCAATGGTTTGCAATGATCTTTGCAAAAAAGTCAGACATGGAGCTGATCCTCTATACAAAAGACGCGCTTCGCATCTACTGTGCGGCAATGGGGATTTTCGGCATACAGATGGCTTGCCAGTTTACCTTTATTTCGATTGGAAACGCCGGCGCTTCGATCATGGTCGCAGTTATGCGGAAATTTGTGCTTTTGCTGCCGCTTATTTATCTGCTCCCTAAGATATTTCAGGAGAACAAGGCGCAGGCAGTTTATCTGGCAGAGCCGGTTGCGGATATTTTAGCAGTCATATTTACCGTGATATTATTTTATTTCCAATTTCGTAAGGCGCTGCGCAAATTAGAAGATAGTAATTGAAAAGAAGTGTCAACTCTGCTATGATAAAGGAAGAATAATGGTATTTGAAATATTCTGTACCTTTAGAGGAAGACGGGGTAAGGAAGATGAGCGGAAAGAATCAGATACTGATGGTAGAGGAGACGGGAGCTGACCGCGCCGCCCTAAGAGAGATTTTGGGATCGGATTATGAGATCATAGAAGCAGAGAGCGTGAAACAGGCGCTTGCGATTTTAAATGCAGCGGCAGGGCCGGATGAGTTTTCGGCTGTGCTGCTGCACTTTGTGCACCCTAAGCGGGGGGCGTATTCTTTTTTACAGGAATATCAAAAGACAGAGACTTACCGGAGGATTCCGGTCATTATCGCTGCCGAGGAGGGGGATGCTGCCGCGGAGCGGGAATGTCTGACGCTCGGTGCATGGGATTATGTAAGAAAGCCGTACGATCCGCGCGTACTGAGTCTGCGTCTTAGGAATATCATTGAGAGAAGTCAGCAGCAGATGAGCCGGGAATTAAAATATCGTGCAAATTTTGACCGTCTGACAGGTATTTATAATAAAATGCGGTTTTTTGAGGAGACAAGACTGCTGTTAGACCGCTATCCTAACGGGCATTTTGCATTTCTGCGCATTGATATTGCAAAGTTTCAGCTGGTCAATACCTTTTTTGGAGTGAAGGAGGGAGACCGGCTGCTGCGCTATATTGCGGATGTGCTGCAGGAGTTCAGCGGAAGAAGTCTGCGTGTCTGTTATGGAAGGATTGAGGCGGATATTTTCTGTATGTGTATGCCGTACCACAAGGAAGCGGAGCTGGAAGAATTTATCCGGTATCTGCGCAGCCGGATATGGAGCTGTCATCCGGATTATGATCTCGTTCCGACGGTGGGCATCTATGTGATCGAGGATTCCTCGCTCTCGATTGACCGCATGTACGACCGTGCAAATCTCGCCGTAAAGCAGTGCAAAGGAAATTATATCCGCAATTACGCATTTTATACGCCCGATATGAGCGAAGCGCTGCTAAAGGAGCAGCGGATTGCAGGACGTATGCAAAATGCGCTGGAAGCGGAGGAGTTTGTGCTCTATCTGCAGCCCAAATATGATCTGCAGAATAATACGATCGAGGGGGCGGAGGTTTTGGTGCGCTGGATGAGTCCCTTGGAGGGTGTGATACCTCCCGGAGAGTTTATCCCGATTTTTGAGCGCAACGGATTTATCACAAAGCTTGATTTTTATGTATGGGAAAAGACCTGTCAGCTGCTTGCAAAGTGGCTGCGGGAGGGGAGAAATCCGGAGCCGGTGTCTGTGAATATTTCCCGTGTGAGCCTTTATAACCCAAGGCTTGTGGAAACGATCACGGGGCTCGTCGATAAATATCAGATACCGCCGCGTTTACTTCAGCTTGAGCTTACGGAAAGCGCGTGCACGCATAATCTGCAGGCGATTCATGAGATGATGGAGAAGCTGCAGCGGGTCGGATTTTCGATTTTGATGGATGATTTCGGAAGCGGCTATTCCTCTTTGAATGTCTTAAAGGATATTACCGTTGATATTTTAAAAATTGATATGAAGTTTCTCTCGGATACCTCCAAGCAGGGGCGCAGTGAGAATATTCTTGCGTCGGTGGTGCGCATGGCAAAATGGCTTGATATGCCTGTGATCGCGGAGGGTGTTGAGCGCAGGGAGCAGGCGGATTTTTTGCGGAGCATCGGATGTGAGTATGTGCAGGGCTATTATTTTGCAAAGCCGATGTCGGTGGAGGATTACGAGACGCTTGCATTTGCACATAAGGGAAATCATGACGTGCAGGAGCTGCCGGTTGAGACGAATGCGGACAGCCTGTGGACCTCAACCTCGCAGATGGAGATTTTATTTTCGGATATGCTGCAGGCGGTTGCGGTCTATGAGTATGAGGATCAGTCGGAACAATTTGATATTATACGGGTGAATAATGCTTACTACGAGCTGTTTGGCTATCAGGATATTGACGATGCGCAAAAGAGTATTTTAAATTCGGTGGATATTGACGGGCAGAATACGCTAAAGGCTGCATTTCGCGAGGTGGTAAAGACGCGGGAGATGACAGACTGTGAGTTTGTGCGTCAGAGTGAATCGGGAAAATGGATGTGGATCCAGCTAAAGCTAAAGTACATTAACCAGGTCGGAAAAAAGCATGTCATTTTCGGTACGCTGACAAACGTCACGGAGCAAAAGGAAATCGACAGGGAGCTGCAGCGATACAGACAGGCGTTTGCGGTCCGCCCGCATGAAGAAAAAACACTGCTGATCGCAGACGATATTGAGGTGAACCGGGTATCGCTCCGCTGTATCTTTGAGGAGAAATACCGTGTGCTGGAGGCGGAAAACGGAAAAGCGGCATTGGAATGCCTAAAGGAGCATCCGGGCGAGGTCGACGTGATCCTGCTCGATTTAATGATGCCGGAGATGGATGGGATTGAATTTTTGCGTTACAAGAAAATGGACACGCAGACTGCGGGTATCCCGGTTGTGATCATTACCTCGGATGATACGACAAGACGTCAGGCACAGGCAATGGAGCTTGGGGCAGACGACTATATTGTAAAACCGTTTATTCCGGAAATTGCAAAAAGGCGTGTGCACAATGTGCTCGAGGCACAGCGCAGATTAACGGGAGCGCTGCAGCGATACAGTGCGGATGATGTGCAGTCAGGGGCATCGCTGTTTTCCGCACAGGGAGTGCCGGATATGGGAATCAAGGCGCTGCTGCTTGTGGAGATCAATAATCTTTCGGAGATCGCCGACGCTTATACCTACAAGGTGGCGGAGCAGATTTCCTATATCGTGGCAGAGCGGTTAAAGCGTCATTTTGTCCGTGGAAATATTGTTGCGCGCTGCAGCCGCAGAGAGTTCGTCATTACCTTTATGGAGTCTCTGAAGGAGGAGGAGCTGCTGCTTTTGTGTCGTTTGTTTCTGCGTGATGTCGGAGAGATCGGTGCGGACGGTATTCAGCTTGACTGTTCGATCGGAGCCGTGCTTGCAGAAGGGGACGGAGAGAGCTTTGCCCAGCTGGCAGAGCTTGCGGATCAGGCGCTTTATGAGGCGCTCCAGAAGGGAAAGAACCAATTTGCAGTCCGCACAGACTCATAATGCAGGAAAGGAGCGTTTCTCCAATGGAAATTTATGTGATGGAGGTCGGAGTGCTTTTCGGAGAGCATATGCCATTGGAATTTTTAGAGATGCTCACGCCCGAGAGGCGCGAAAGGATCAAACGTATTCGGGCAGAATCGGAACAGAGAAGGAGTGTGGCAGTCGGCCTGCTGTTGGAGTACGGACTGCGGCAGCGCGGGTACTCTCTGGTTTGTGATGACGGCTTTCGGAAGCTTGGGCTTTCGCGTGAAAAGCATGGAAAGCCATATGTGACGGGGACGGAGCAGCTTTTTTTTAATCTTTCACACAGCGGAGGTTATGCGGCTGCAGTATTTTCCGGTCAGCCGGTTGGGATTGACGTTGAACGGATTCGGTCGATCGGTCTTGCTCTCGCAAAACGCTTTTTTGCGGCGGAGGAGTATGCAGCGCTTTGCGCTGTCTCTGGCGCATATGGCACAAGCAGGCGGCTGGATCGGGAATTCATACGACTGTGGACAAGAAAAGAAAGCTACATCAAAGCGGTAGGCGAGGGAATGCACCTGCCGCTTGCTGATTTTTCTGTACTATCAGATACAGTGAGGTATGGGCAGTTTGGTACCTATTATTTAAAGACATGGGAGATTTTTGATGATGCAGTGATCTCTGTCTGCGCAGGCAAGGCGATTGAGTCACAGGTACGACACATTTCCTTTGATGAGCTGTCGCGCGTACTGCTGTGCGAAAGAAATCTGCTGCATTGATATGCAATTTTTCACACTCGAATTTGTGCGGAGGCGTCACAAATTCAATCGCAGAGGCGAATTTAAAATTCGACTCGCGTTTCCTTGCGATAAATCGCTTCGGAATGGAGGTTATTATGTATGATGAATTGACAGAGCAGGATATAAAAAAAATGGAGGAGGAGATTGAGTACCGCAAGCTTGTGGTGCGTAAGCAGGCGTTAGAGGCGGTAAAAGAGGCGCGTGCGCATGGCGATCTATCCGAAAATTTTGAGTATCATGCGGCAAAAAAGGACAAGAACCAGAATGAGAGCAGGATTCGTTATCTGGAACGGATGATCAAGACAGCGAAGATCATATCTACAGATTCCGCGGACGATGAGGTTGGGATGAATAATACCGTGACTGTTTATTTTGAGGAGGATGATGAGGAGGAGATTTACCGCATCGTGACAACGGTGCGCGGAAATTCTCTCAAAAATTTGATCAGCAATGAATCGCCGCTTGGAAAAGCGCTGCTTGGACATAAGGTTGGGGACAGAGTCCGGGTAAAGGTCAATGAGGGATATTCTTATTTTGTAGAGATTCGTCATATTGAGAATACGGTCGATGATGGAACCGATCAATTGCGTAGCTTTTAGGAAAGGGGAACATATGAGGCTAAAAGAGCTGTTGGAGACAGATGAGATCACGATTTCCTGCGAGCTGTTTCCGCCAAAGCAGGGAGCGCAGCTTGAAAATTATAAAAAGCTTGTGGCGGAAATGGCGGCGTTAAAGCCGGCATATATGAGCGTTACCTACGGCGCAGCCGGCGGCACCTCCGATTATACGGTGGAGCTTGCCAACGAGATATGTCATGTGAACCATATTCCGGCGCTTGCGCATCTGACCTGCGCATCTTCAACAAAAGAAAAGGTAGCGTCGGTGCTTAAGGAGTTAAAGGAAAAGAACATTGAAAATATATTAGCGCTGCGCGGAGATATTTTGCCGCAGACTTCGTTTCCGCTTCCAAACCAGTATCATCATGCGAGCGAGCTGATCGCCGAGATCAAGCAGCAGGGCGATTTTTATATCGGAGGAGCCTGTTATCCGGAAGGGCATCCTGAGGCGGAAACGATTTTTGAGGATTTGGACCACTTAAAAGAGAAGGTTGACGCGGGATGTGAATTTTTGACTACGCAGATGTTTTTTGATAATCATATTCTCTATAATTTTATGTATAAGGCATTAAAGAAGGGGATTAACGTGCCGGTCGTGGCAGGGATCATGCCGGTGACAAACCGTGCGCAGGTGAAGCGGATCGTATCGCTTTCCGGGAATCTTGTACCGCCGCGCTTTCTTGCGATCGTGGATCGGTTCGGCGATCATCCGGCGGCGATGAAGCAGGCGGGCATTGCATATGCGACAGAGCAGATCATCGATCTGATCGCAAACGGAGTCAACCATGTACATATCTATACGATGAATAAGCCGGATGTGGCGGGGGCGATTTTAAATAATCTCTCGGATATTTATGTGCGCCCGAGGAATTAAGGTGCATGGGAAATAGCAGAAAGTAAGGATGTAAAAGGAGCAGTGGAAACAATGAAGCAGGAAGTATTGAGTAGAAGGCTGACGGAGCTGATCGCCGGGACAAAGCAGGGAAAAGTGCATTGGAAAGTGGAACTGCAGACCACGGAGGCAAATGAGGAGGAGCAAAAGCCGCATGAGACAGAGGACGGCATAGAGTGGATCGTTGACGAGTGCTATGTGTCCTACTGCTGTAAGTACAGAGGTGAGGAATTTTGCTTTATTACCTATGAGCTGATCAAGACAGCAGGCGCGCAGGTGAAAACAAGTAACCTTGTATTTGTGCCGCCGCTTGGCATCCGTTATTTTGATCTTCGTACCTTGCTGCCAAGCAGCGTGGAAACCTCGGCGGTTCTGATGGAGCAGATCCATCAGTTGTGGAAGCTTTTGCTTGCGATGTACGAGGCGGATAAAAGCAGCGTAACCCTGCATGCCCGTTCGGGAGTGCTCACGATTGAGGATGAACCGGGCTTTGAACGATGAGAACAAAGAAGTTAAGACACATTCTATCCAGCCACAGTGTGATTGACCGGAGTATTTTGGTTTGATCGGAAAAGGGAGCTTATCGTGACAGATAGCTCCCTTTTCCAAAGGGCTGCGTCTTCTTAAGTCGGCAGCTGCCGTTTTTGCTTGACATAAAAGCGGATCGCGAAGCATGTCGCTCGTTGTTATTGTTTGCGCACCGGCTTTGCATGCTGCAGGGACTGTGTGACGTCATCCAGAGAGTAGCCGCTCTTTCGTACAGCCGTTTTTAAATCTTCAAATTCCGGCTTTGTTTTTTCTATTCCATAGCCGACACTTCGCTTGATGCGGATTTCTCCGTAGGGGGATTCCAGCGTCTGAAAGGAGGAATCCAGCTTGGCGCGTTCAAAGGTCTGGAAGCGCACGCCGCGCGTGGTAGTGTGCAGGAAAAACAGCCCGGTAAATTTTTCGCGGTCGTTTGGCGTACAAAGGCAGGTCAGCAGAACGCCCGGACGATTTTTTTTCATCTGGATTGGTGCGGTCCAGACATCAAGTGCACCCGCTTCTGTAAGCAGCTCAACGGCAAGTCCGATCGCTTCGCCCGTCATATCGTCAAGATTACAGGAAATTGCAAGTACGGTGTCATCACAGGGAAAGCTGTCCTCGTCTTCAGTGGAAAGAAGGGAAGCGCTTTCGCCCCAAAAGGCGCGGACGCAGTTTGCAATCTCAAAATCCTTTGTACCCATACCGTAGCCGATTGCGGTTGTCGTCATAGCAGGCATCGGCAAAAAGCGTGTGACATAGTGCTTTAGGAGCGCGGCGCCGGTCGGTGTACACAGCTCGCTTGTGACAGATCCCATATAATAAGGAATGCCGCGCAGGAGCTCGGCAGTAGCCGGAGCAGGCACCGGAAGCACTCCGTGCGCGCAGCGGATAAAGCCGTTGCCGACATGGACCGGGGAGGCAAGGATCTGCTCCGGTGCAAGCATATGGATCAAAAGTGCGCAGCCTACGACGTCGGCAAGCGCGTCAAGCGTTCCAACCTCATGAAAATGGATCTGCTCCAGAGTCGTTCCGTGCACCCTCGCCTCTGCTTCGCCGATGAGGCGATAGATGGCGCAGGCGTCCTGTTTCACCTCGTCTGCGAGGGGAAGGGAGCTGATCTTTACTAAAATAGAAGCATAATCCGCGTGAGGATGCTCGTGTTCCTGTGTATGGGAATGAGCGCCGTGCGTGTGTGCGGGATGGCTATGTACATGCGTAGGATGCTCGTGCATAGCATGCACATGTTCACCGCCCGCTATGGTATCATGCTCCGTATGTGTGTGCTCCGATTGCGTATGATTGTCTAGCTGAGAGGGCGGACAGTGACTGTCAGCGTCTGTCTGCGGGGCGGTCTCCTCATTGCCCAAAACGGCAACGCGCATATGCGTACCGTGTATGCCGCATTTGACGGCAGGCTCTGCGGTGATGCTGACCGAAAAGGGGGCGAGTGCCTCATTGATCGTCTGTAAAAACAGTTCCTTTTGCGGGCAAAGCTCATAGAGCGCGCTCATCAGCATATCTCCGGCAGCGCCCATATGGCATTCAAGATAAATCGTTTTCATAAGAATATCCTCCTGCTTTTTATTGGTAGTGTCAAAAACTACCTGTTTTTTATTGTTTAAATTATTTAAAAACCT
>Avalanche_p1__coassemble_651_pt1 | contig 47932 bp, 40 predicted proteins | sample Avalanche_p1__metabat2_low_PE_018 | metagenome-assembled genome bin Avalanche_p1 | reverse complement strand
CTCTTATGTCAAGAAAAGCTTCCGTGCTCGCCTGCCTGTTGCTTTTGCCGGCGCCTCTTGTCAGCTTTGCGGCGGCGTCTTTTCGCGAGGACTATGTCAGCGGGGAGAAGCTGGCGCAGATCGAGGAGGCGGAGCGGGGGAGTATTGCAAAAACGCTTGGCGCGCTTGTGCGGGAGCAGCCGCTGTACCGATTTGACAGTCTCTATGAGCCGCTTGCCCGTGCAAACCGCATCGGGGAAGCCTGCTTTGGGATAGGGAAAAGTGCGATGTATTCGTCTGTGACAAATCAGGCGTATTCTGATTTCTATTATGATCTGATGCAGACTCCGGTGCAGAGCAATAACCGGCTTGCCGTACTGCCGGAGGAAAATCCGTTTCTGCTCTCGTTTCTGGGCGTCCGCTATCTGGAGACGACGCGGGAAAAGCTGCCGGAGGGGTATGAGGTGATCGCCGCAGAGGGAGCGCGCCTTTTGGCGGAAAATCCGTCGGTGCTTCCGGTTGCCTACGCGGTTGCGGAAGGGGGGACACTCACCGAAAAAACGTTTTATGGGCTTGATGAGCGCGGGCGGCTTGCGGCTTTGATGGAGAAAACCATTATTGAGGAGAAAGGCTGGGAGAAAGCGGGAAACGGGACAGCGTCAGACTGGCAGAGCGGGGCGCAGGATGCGGTGTGCAAGCAACCGGAGTCTGACGGGCAGGACCTGATGCAGACTGCGGCGTTTGAAATTGTGCCAGAATTTTCCGGCTATGAAAAAGACGATGCGCTTTCGCTTTACAAAAATGAGGACGGAAGCCTTACCGTCAAGGCGACGGAGCGGGCGGCTTTGACGCTCTTTTTAGAGGAGGAGATCACAGATGAGATCCTCGGCATACAATTTGACGTGGAGAGCGACGGGAAGCATGCGGTCGTGATCACGATCAATGGAAGGAAAAATAAGCTTTCCGCAGACGGCGCGCCCTATCCCAATGAGAATCACTGCTTTCACTATCAGCTTTCCGGGGATGAGAACGGCAGTTTAAAGAAGATCGAGATTTCATTTTCCAAGGGAGAATATACGCTCTCTGATCTACGGTGCGCATCCTACGAAAAGTCTCTTTTGACGGAAAAGCGTTATATTCCGGCAGTTTGGGAGGAGATGAAGGGAAATGAACTGTTATCCTGCAGGGTGCAGACAGAGGCGGACGGATATTTCGTGACCTCTATCCCGCGCCAGCGCGGAATGAAGCTGTACATAGACGGGAAGGAGACGGAGCTTTTGACCGTGAACACGGCGTTTGTGGGGGCAAAGCTTTCTGCGGGTGCGCATCAGATCACGCTTTGCCTCATTCCGCCGGGGCTGTACGCGGGCTGTGCCATAAGCGTGCTCTCTGTCCTTGGACTGCTTGCGATAAAAAAGCTAATTTAACGCAAGCAGAGAACGGCAGACGGCAAGCGCAGCTGCTCCGATGGCGCCGGTATAGGGCGAGTAGGGCTTGATGATGATCTGCTGTCTGGACGGCAGGGTAAACAGATTGGGCTGAAAATCCAGATAGCTTTTTAAGAGAGCCACGGTCTTTGGATTGTCAAACAGCTCTCCGTGAATAAAAATCCGGGCAGAGTCGATGATCATGTTGAGGTTTGTGCCGGCGATGCCGATGCTTTTGATCGCAGAGGAGAGGAGCTTGACGATCAAGTCGTCGCCCAGCTCGTAGGCGGTCAAAAGCGTCTGCAGTGTAATCTCATTCTCATTTTTCACAAGCTGGTGCAGGCAGGTATCGGCAATACTGCCGTAGAGCAGCCGTGCCTTGCGCAAAAGCCACGCCTCGCTGGCGTAGGTCTGGAGGCAGCCGCGCTTTCCGCACTCGCACAATTCTCCGTCCGGCTGAATGATTATGTGTCCGATCTCCCCGATCTTTAAATTTTGCTTTCCGTAAAGGTCATCGTGATACATATGGGTGCAGTGGATGCCGCGCCCGATGTGAAAAAACAGAAAGTTGCCGTTGTCACCGTCGGAGGATGGGTAAAAGAGGGATTCCGCCCGTGCCATGCAGTGTACGTTATTGGAAAAAAAGACAGGGATCTGAAAGTGCGCCGCAATATCCGGGAGGGAAAAATCCTGCCAATAGGCGTTGTTTGTCATGATTTTATGCGGATGCTCCTTTGTGTAGTGTCCGGGAATGGCGATTCCGATCGCCCGGACCTCTGCGGCATAATCTGTTTTATCGAGAAAGGCGGAGAGGTGTCCGGTAAAAAAAGCCGCGTTCATCGGCGTATGGCGATCGTGAAACACTGTTTCCTGCGCAAATACAACGCCGGTGTTGTCCGTCAGCACAAAGGAGAAAAATTTTTCGGAGATCTCAGCTCCTGCATAAAAGGAGTGGGACGGGGCGACGGAGAGCAGGATCTTTTTGCGCCCGACAGTCTCGGCAGCCTCAGCCTCCTCGCCGATTTCCTGGATCAGGCGTTCTGAGAGCATATCCGCGGTGACAAGACTGACCGTTGCCGGAGTGATCCCCGTTTCCCTTGCAATATCAATTCTGGAAATTTCATGTCTTGTATAGATTTTGTGAAGAATCGTCGTATAAAGCTGCTGCTGTTTTTTTGTCTGTTTCATTTCCCTGTTCCTTATCTTCGCCATATATTTCCTTGATTATAGCACGAAATAAGATACTGGTCATGTAGAAAAGGAAATGATTAGTTGATTATATTTTCCAAATAATTAAAACAAAAATAAAAATATAGAAAACGATTAACTGGTAATAATAGATAAAAAATAAGAGATAAATTTGTTGAAAAAGATGATATTGATTATAAAATAGAAATAATTATATAAAAAATTGGAATTATAAGTTATAATTTAAAATAAATAAAAGAAAAGGAGAAGGTTATGAACAAATTTTTAAATGAAAAACTGATGCCGGTAGCCGCAAAGATGGCGGCAAACAAATGTTTGATCGCCGTGCGCGACGGTATTACGCTGGCAATGCCACTCATCATTATCGGTTCTCTGTTAATGGTGATCGCGACGGGTTTTGCGATCCCGCCTCTGGAGAAATGGCTGGGTGATATGGGAATTGCTACCTATTTATGGAAGGGTTCTGACAGCAGCTTCGGACTGATCGGTCTTGTGGCAAGCTTCGGTATTGCGCACAGTCTTGCAAAGCAGTACAAGGTGGACGGAGTTTCCGCGGGTATTATCTCATTATCCACATTTATTCTGGTGACGCCGTTTGTGAGCGGTGAGGCAGGAAACGGAATGCCGACTACTTATATGGCAGCGCAGGGTCTGTTTGTTGCGATCGTACTCGGTCTGATCAACGGCTGGGTATACCAGTGGTTCATTAATCACAATATCCGGATCAAGATGCCTGAGAGTGTGCCGCCGGCAGTGTCAAAGAGCTTCAGCGCGATCTTGCCGGGCGCAGCGCTGATCGTGGGATGGCTGATCGTATACGGCGTATTGGATGCGTTTGGGCTTCCAAATCTGCACATGATCGCAAAGACAGTGCTTGGCGTACCGCTTGGGCTGCTTGGAAATAATATTGTCGGTGTTGTCATTCTTGTGTTATGCTGCAGCTCACTCTGGTTTGTGGGACTGCACGGCGGAAATATCGTAAATAAGATCATGGAGCCGATCTGGCTTGCAAATCTTGGTGAGAACACAGAGGCGTTCCGTGCAGGAGAACCGCTCAAGCATATTTTTACCACACCGTTTATGGATAACTTTGTGTACATAGGAGGCGCGGGAGCGACGATCGGACTTGTGCTTGCACTGGCATGGCTGGCGCGCAGAAAGCACGCGAGCAAGCAGGCAAAGACCCTTGCACCGCTCACGGTTGTTCCGGGACTGTTCAATATCAACGAGCCGACGATGTTCGGACTTCCGGTTGTGTTAAATATTCTTTTGCTCCTTCCGTTCGTGCTCGCGCCGATCGTCAATCTTGTTGTGGCATACGCGGCGATGGCAACGGGACTTGTACCGCTGACCTATACGGCTCCGGGCTGGACCACGCCGCCGATCATCAGCGGATTCCTTGCAACAGGAAGCATCCGTGCGTCAATCTTACAGATTGTTTTGATCGTGCTTGATATTTTGATCTATCTTCCATTTATCGCATCGGTAGAGAAGCGCTTTAAGGCGGAAGAAGAAAAACAAAATACAGAAAACAAATAAACGCAAAGGAAATAGAAGCTATGAAACGACTGATTAGTGCAAATACGTCAGAAATTCTGGCAATGAGCGCCGCAGAGTTAAAGCAGAGCATCCGGGCGAGCGAGGGGCGCGTTGTTGTATCAGAGAATGTTGCAACGAGAGAGAGCTATATCGGGGATATCACAAACGCAGAGATCGCACGCGCATTCGGCGCCGATCTGATCCTTTTAAACTGCGTGGATGTGTTAGATCCGCATATTTTTGGATTGGAGCATGACAGGGACAATTTTGTGAAGGAGCTGCACCGTCTGGTCGGACGACCGATCGGCGTCAACTTAGAGCCTGTAGACCTTACGGCAGAGATGCTTGAGGACAGACTGGAGATCCCGAAGGGACGTCAGCTGAATGAGGAGACGGCAAAGCGCCTTGACGAACTTGGTTTTGATTTTGTCTGCCTGACCGGAAACCCGGGAACGGGCGTGACAAACGAGCAGATCGGGAACGCCATCCGTCTGATCAAGGAGCATTTCTCCGGGCTTGTGATCGCCGGGAAAATGCACGCGGCAGGCTCGGATGAGCCGGTGGCAGATCTTGCGGTTGCCAAAAGCTTTGTGGAGGCTGGCGCAGATGTGATCTTGGTTCCGGCAGTCGGGACGGTGCCGGGCTTTGACGCGGAGGAGTTAAAGGAAGTGGTGAAGGAAGTGCACCGCCTGGGCGGACTTGTCATGTCTGCGATCGGCACGAGCCAGGAGATCTCGGACGAGGCTACGATCAGAGAGCTTGCGATCGCAAACAAGATCTGCGGCGTGGATATGCAGCACATCGGCGATGCGGGCTACGGCGGCGTTGCACCGGTGGAAAATATCTATGCCATGAGCAAGGCATTGCGTGGGATCCGTCATACGGTGTCTATGATTGCGCGTTCCATCAACCGTTAGAGAAGGAGGGTTTGATTTATGGAGAAGAAAACGATCATGCTGGCGTGTGCCGCAGGGATGAGCACAAGCTTACTTGTTTCCAAAATGCAGAAGGCTGCGGAGGATGCAGGGATCGAGGCGGAGATTTTTGCCGTGCCTGCGTCGGAGGCGGAGGATCATGCAGACAAGCAGAACATTGACGTGGCGCTTTTGGGACCGCAGGTGCGGTTTATGGAGGCTGACTTTAAGAACAAAATGGAGCCGAGAGGAATTCCGGTCGGCGTTATTCCGATGGCAGATTACGGAATGATGAACGGACAGAAGGTTTTGGAGTTTGCGCTCGGTCTCCTGAAAGGATAAGAGGATGGACGAGAAAAATACAGAGGCGATCATGAGCCTGATCCTCTATGGCGGGGATGGAAAAAGCTCTGCCATGGAGGCTGTCTGGGCGGCAAAGGAAGGCGATTTTGCAAAGGCGGAGGAGAAGCTTAAGGCTGCGCAGCAGTCGCTGACGCTGGCGCATCACGCGCAGACGGAGATGCTCGCGAAGGAGGCGGAAGGGAATCCGATGGAGGTGTCGCTTTTGATGGTGCACGGACAGGATCACCTGATGACGGGAATGATGTTTTTAGACCTGGCAAAGGAGCTTGTGGATGTGTACCGCAGACTTCCGGAGCAAAAATAAGAGAGAAACGCAGATGTTTGTGGGCGGAGACAGAAAAATGACTGTCTCCGCTCATTTTTTGGTTGCACCCGTCACAAAAATCTTTTATTATCGTATCATAAATAACAGATAGGATGAAAACAGGGATGAAACAGGGAAGAAGTATGCTGCTGCGTGTGGCGGCGGTTCTGCTGCTTTTGACGGCGCTTGGGATCACAGGATTTCGGGCGTATGCGGCGGATGGTTATGCGGCGGGAAGCTATACGCCGCAGATAAAAGAGGTGGAGGAGACGGAGGACTATATCATTTACGGGGATACGGACAGTGCGGCGGGATTTATTTTTTATCCGGGCGCAAAGGTGGAGGAGGCGGCGTATGCGCCGATTCTGGATGAACTGGCACAGGCGGGTATCTGCTGTGTGCTGGTGAAGATGCCGTACCGCCTCGCAGTTTTTGACGTAAATGCGGCAGAGCGTGTGATGGAGGAGCTGCCGGAGGTAGAAACGTGGTATATCGGCGGTCACTCTCTGGGCGGGGCGATGGCGGCGGCGTTTGCAGCGGAGCATGAGAGCGCGCTTTCCGGGCTTATCCTGCTTGCGGCATATCCGACGGAGGAGATTAAGAAGCTTCCGGTACTTTCGTTATACGGCAGCGAGGATGAAGTCTTAAATAAAGAAAAGTATGAGAAGTCTGCTTCGCTTGCAGCGCGGCTTACCGAGTATGTGATCGAGGGCGGAAATCATGCGGGCTTTGGAAATTACGGGGTGCAAAAGGGAGACGGTGAGGCGTATCTTCCGAGAGAGGAACAGTGGCAGGAGACTGTGGATTATATTTTAAATTTCATGGAAAAATAAGAGACGGGAAGGAGAATGGTTTATGCAGCTGGCTGTGGGATTATTGCTGCCGTTTTTGGGAACTGCGCTTGGTGCGGCGTGTGTGTTTTTCTTAAAGGATGAATTAAATCGTCTGGTGCAAAAGGGGCTTCTTGGCTTTGCGTCGGGTGTGATGGTGGCGGCGTCGGTGTGGTCGCTTCTGATCCCGGCGATCGAGATGGCGGAGCCTGCGATGGGAAGGTTTTCTTTTGTGCCTGCAGCAGTGGGCTTTGTATGCGGTATTTTTTTTCTGCTTGGGATGGACAGATGGATCCCCCATCTGCATTTGAATGCAAATAAGCCGGAGGGTATGCCGGGGCAGTGGAAAAAAACGACGATGCTTGTGCTCGCGGTGACGCTTCACAATATTCCGGAGGGTATGGCTGTCGGAGTTGTGTTTGCCGGGCTTTTGACGGGAAGCGCGGGGATTACGCTGGCGGGTGCGATGGCGCTTTCACTTGGCATTGCGATCCAGAATTTTCCGGAGGGCGCAATTATCTCTCTGCCGTTAAAGAGTGAGGGAGGCAGTCGGAAAAAATCCTTCTTTTACGGTGTGGCGTCCGGGATCGTAGAGCCGATCGCGGCGGCAGTCACGATACTTTTAACAGGGATCATCACACCGATGCTTCCGTATCTGCTGGCGTTTGCAGCAGGCGCGATGATTTATGTCGTGGTGGAGGAGCTGCTGCCGGAGGCGTCGGAGGGGGAGCATTCCAATGTCGGCACGCTTGGCTTTGCCGCGGGTTTTTTAATTATGATGATACTGGATGTTGCGCTTGGAGGCTGAATTGTGATACTATAGGGAAAGAAAGTGACAAGTACACAGGATAAAGGAGCGATGATCATGCAGGATGATTTGAGAACAGAATTGATTAAGCAATTTCCGGCAGACGTGGTAGAGATCACACAGCAGGACGGTGTGAAGTATTATGCGTGTCCGACCTGTAAGAGAGCGGTTGCATTGGGAGAGGAGAAATGCGGCGCCTGTGGTCAGGTATTAAGCTGGGAGCATCTGCGCGAGGAGGAGGAAGCATCCTACGGAGTTAAGACAGCGACACTGACATTTGAGGTTGCGGGAGATTTTACAAACGGCGACTGCAGAAAGTGCCCGCTTTCTTATATTGCAAAGCTCAATGCGGAGAATGTCTATGAGTGTCCGTTAAATATGCGGGCAAATTGTAAGCTGGAAATCTCATAAAGCCTGTCAGAGGTTCCGAAGGTCTGTATCAGAGGGTACAAAGCTTTGGAACTTTTTTGCTTGCCGGCAAACAAAACCTTTGGGGGGATTGTACTGCGTCGGAAAGGTTTTATGGGAAAACTTTCCAGAGGGAGAGGAAATGGAACGAATGCACAATTTGATCGCGGCGGTGGGAGGCATATTCTTTTTATGGTTTTCGCTGCCGTTTGTGGTAAACGGAATTATTAATATCGGAAATGGGACGGGCATGCTCGCGTCTATGGCAGTGCTCTCTTATGGTATTTCTTATGAGAAGGTCAATCATCGAGTGGGCGAGCTTTGGAGGAACCCCGGCAGCCGGGGGCTGCTCCTGTGTTTGTCTGCGATTGCGGCGGCATGCTTTCTGATCGCAGCGGTTGAGACGATCGGAATGGTGCGGGCGGCATCTAACCGTCCGCCGAAAAATACGACGGCGGTGGTGCTCGGCTGCAGCGTGAAGGGGGAGAAACCGAGCCGGATTTTAGAGGAGCGGTTAAACGCGGCATATGTGTATCTTGTGGAAAACCCTAAGGCATACTGTGTGCTTTCCGGCGGTCAGGGGAGAGGAGAGGCAATCAGCGAAGCAGAATGTATGTACCGTTACCTGACAGAGCGGGGCATTGACGGGAGGCGTTTGCTGGTGGAGGATGCATCTGTCAATACGGAGGAGAATCTGCGGTTTTCCAGAGAGCTGTTGGAGGAACATGGGATTGACGGGGACATTACGATCGTGACGAGTGAATTTCACGCATACCGCGCCCAGAAGACGGCAGAGCGTCTGGGGATGAAAAGTTACAGCACGCCGAGCCGGACGTTTTTTCTGTACCTGCCGACCTATTATGTGCGGGAGCTCTATGGGATTTTGTATTATATGATAAAATGAGCGTCAGCGATCATGGCGAGCATTTGAAAAGTGAAAAGAAAGAGAGAACAAAGCAGCGATGGCAGTCAAATATTACGCAGTAAAAATTGGAAAAACACCCGGCGTTTATATGAAATGGGAGGAATGCAAGGCGATGGTACACGGATTTCCCGGCGCCGTGTACAAGAGTTTTCCAACCAGAGCGGAAGCGGAGAGGTTTGTGCAGGGGGATATGGGGGGGCAGCAGTCTGGAAGACCGGCGTCCGGCGCGGCAGGCGGTCAGAAAGCGGAAGCGTCTGTGCGGTCTGTGGGAGATGTGATGCCGGAAAATTACGCTTTTGTGGACGGCTCCTACAATGCGCCAAAGAAAATCTACGGCTACGGCGGGTTTCTTATGCACGGCGGAGTGAAGGAGGTTCTGCAGGGCGCGGGGGAGGACGCGGAGATGGCGTCCATGCGCAATGTGGCGGGCGAGGTGTTAGGCAGCATCGCGGCGGTGGAAAAGGCACTGGAGCTTGGACTGGGGGAACTGACGATCTACTATGATTACATGGGGATCCAGATGTGGGCGGAAGGAAGCTGGAAGCGAAACAAAAAGGGCACGGCGGCATACCACGACTATATCGCCTCGGTGCGCGACAGGATCACGCTCCATTTTGTGAAGGTCAAGGGACACTCGGGCGTCGCCGGAAACGAGGAGGCGGACCGTCTGGCAAAGGAGGCGGTCGGCATTGGATAGCATGGAATTACGCCGGATTCTGATCGTGGAGGACGACCCTGCGCTCGGGCAGGGGATCCGCATTGCACTGCAGGGCGAAACGCTTGCGGTCACGGTGGTGCGGACGCTTGGCGACGCGCGGACCGCGCTTGCGGAAACGGACTTTGCGCTGATGCTTTTGGACATCAATCTGCCGGATGGAAACGGACTTGATTTTTTGCTGGAGCTGCGGGGGAGCAGCCGGATGCCGATCATTCTGATCACGGCAAACGATATGGAGACGGATATTGTGGTGGGGCTTGAGTCCGGCGCGGATGACTACATCACGAAGCCGTTTTCTCTCGCTGTGCTGCGCGCCAGAGTCAACACGCAGCTTCGGAAGACGGCGGCAGGGGAAACGCGCATCTGCATCGATGCGTTTGCGTTTGATTTTGAGCGTATGGAGTACCGGAAGAATGGCGCGGAAGTGACATTGAGCAAGACGGAGCAGAAGCTTTTGCGTCTTTTGGTGGAGAACCGCGGGCGTGTGCTAAGCCGTGCCGATCTGGTGGACCGTATCTGGACAGACGGCGCGGAATATGTGGACGAGAATGCGCTGTCCGTCACGGTCAAGCGTCTGCGCGACAAGCTGGAGGAAACTCCCTCCAAGCCGCAGTATCTAAAGACGGTGTACGGCATCGGCTATACATGGGAGGGAAAGTAGATGGAGGCTCTGAGGATCCTTGCGGTGCTTTGTGCAGCAGCATCCCTTTTTGCTGTGGCATCCCTTTTTGCGGCATTCCGGTTTCGGAAAAGGGAGAAGGACACCTTAACGCACTTGTCAAGAATGTTGGACGATGCGGCGGAGGGCACGTTTTTGGAGCAGACGTTTGACGAGAGTCTCTGCTCGGCGGTGGAGGCAAAATACAGCCGTTACCTCTCGGCGTCTGCTGTGTCCGCGCGGAATCTCGGCGAGGAGAAGGACAAGATCAAGACGCTGATCGGGGATATTTCGCATCAGACCAAAACGCCGCTTGCCAATATTTTGCTCTATACGGGTTTGCTGGAGGAGGAAGCCCTGCCGGAGAGCGGCAGGGCATATGTGGAGGCGCTGGGGCTCCAGGCGCAGAAGCTGCAGTTCCTGATCGACGCACTTGTGAAAACCTCGCGTCTGGAAACGGGTGTGCTCGCGCTGCGCCCGAAGGAGCATGAGGTGCTCCCCATGCTAAGCCGCGCGGTGGCGGCGCAGGAGCAGAAGGCGGCGGCAAAGCGGATCAGAGTCACGCTTCTTTCGGATGAGAGTACGAAAGGACAGAGAGCGCTCTTTGACGAGAAGTGGACGGAGGAGGCTCTCTTAAATCTGCTGGACAATGCCATCAAATATACGTCACAGGGCGGCGAGGTGTCGGTGCGCGTCACACCCTATGAGCTGTTTTGCCGCATCGATGTGGAGGACAACGGCATTGGAATTTCCGAGGAGGAGCAGGCAAAGGTGTTTGGCCGCTTTTACCGGGGAATGGAGGTTTCCGGAGAGGAGGGCGTAGGCATCGGGCTGTATCTGGTGCGCCAGATCATCTCCGGCGAGGGCGGCTATCTGAAGGTGACTTCAAGACCCGGCGAGGGTTCGGTCTTTTCGGTATTTTTGGCGGCGGTGGATGAGAGAAGGTATGGTGCAGATGCAGAGGAGGAAAGGGTATGAGGGGGAACAAGAAAACGGCTATTCGCAGGTACATCAAGGATATAGAGCTGCATTTGCCGGAGAAAGTCGTGGTGGATGAGATCCAATCTTTTTTGAAGGAGGAATGTTTTTATAAAACTGTATGGAGACAGGAGGATTGCTTTTGCGCAGATCATTGGAGAGCAGACGACGGGCTGGGGAAGAATTTAAAAAAGCTGTTTTTTTTCAAATATGAGTATCAAGCCGGATTTTTACATATAGAAGCATGGATCAGAGAGGGGAAAAACCGGGAAAGAGGACTCTCTGGGATTATTGGGCATGATTTAACAACACCATATCTTGCAGAGATCGTAAGACTTCAAAAAAGTCTGGTTGAAAAATTGCCGAAGGGCGGCGGCTGGTATAAACGGGAGAAGCAATTATTACAAAAGGAAGAAAAAAAGATTTGCAATTCGATAAGACTGTTTCGGTGGGTGTTGACGATAGTGGGGCTGCTCTTGTTGATCGGATGGCAACTTTTGTGACGGAGATAAGCGTGGGGGAAAGATATGAGAACGAAAGATATTTTTACAAGAATCGTGTTTTTGACGGTGGGGATCCTTCCCTTTCTTTTTTGCACCAGAGGGGAGTCTGTGGCGGCGGAAGTGGTTTCCGCTGTGAAACCAAAGCTTCATTACAGCCGTATTTATTTTATAGAAAATGAAGGCACAGGCGCGCAGCCGAAGCTGTTGCCTGCAAACATGGAATATGACGATGCGGATTACATCCTGGGTCATATGATCTATTCCGAGGGGATTTTTTGTATCTATGGCAGGGAAAAGCAGGAGGGAGAAAAACGGGAGGATCGTTTTGGCTATGCAGACCGCAGCGGGAAGCTGATCGCTGACACAGAATATGAGTTCGCTTATCCTTTTTCAGAGGGGCTGGGCTGCGTGCGGAAGAATGGAAGATATGGTTTTTTAAATCGCGGGGGGAGGTAGCGATTCCTTTTGAATATCTGGACGCTGCTCCCTTTTCGGAGGGACTGGCATATTTCGCCACGGAGGAAAATTATGGATTTATGGATAAAAACGGGAAACCTGTATTTTTCCTGGATTGTGACAGTGTCAGTTCTTTTCATGATGGACTGGCTTATTTTAGCGTAGATGGAAAATATGGCTTTCTCGATCAACAGGGGGATGTGGTCATCGAGGCTGTCTATGATGACGTCAGTTATTTTGAGGACGGGATCGCCCAGGTACAGAGAAACAGTCTGACAGGCGTGATCGACTCCCGGGGGGAAGAAATCGTCCCGGTGGAATATGAGTATATTTGGCGCGGCGATGGGATCCTAGATTGTGTCAGGGAAAATGGTGCGCGCGATTATTATACGTTTGCGGGAGAGAAAAGTACAGAGGAGGAGTATATAAGAGGGAAGCATGAGACAGGAAAGGGCTGGGAGTATTCGCTGGATGGATGGAAAAGGGTTGCGGGTTCTAAAGTCCTCCTTGTCAATCATATTACGCCGCGCATGGAGTTGTACTGGGAGTTGACGCACGGCAGACTCGTCGAGGTTCAAAATGCAGATGGAGAAGTTTCAAAGGAACAAAGATACAGTGCATGGGATGAATACAATTGCCGGAAGATTTTTAAGCTGTTTTCCGTGGAGGGCATGGAGGAGCCCGTGCTGTACTGTGTCGAGAAGCCTTTTTCTGATGGTTTTTTTCTGTCTCCGTTGACAGACAGTGAATTTTATGGAATTTCAGATGATTCCCTGAAATTACTTCTTACAGGCTATGAATGCGGCGGCTCTGCATTAGGAGACAGGGTCTGTTTCTGGCTTGACACAGAGACGGGGGAAATTCTTTTGGGAACGAGAGGTGCAGCAGGTGGTTTTATGGGATCTGCTGCTTATATGAGTGCATTTGAGGTGCAGGAGAATGAGGTAAGGATCAGGGATGATCTTTACTCGGTGAGTCAATCCAGTGGAAATTATACCGAAGAAGAATTGCTGGAGAATGCCAGCCATTTTTTTGATGAAGATGATATGCCTTATACCGAAGAAACGATTTTGGAGGGAACGGTGGTGCAGGAATACGAAGTGAACGGGCAGAATGTCGCGCCGGAGGTATACAGGGATTGCCGTGGGAAATACAAAGAGGTGCATATTTTGGAGTAGCAAATCTTTCAAAACTGTTAGATTTCAGAAAGAAGCACGAAAGATTCTTGTGCTAAAGTTTGTCTTGTAGAAAACACATGAGGGAAACGGCGCGCCATGCCGTTTCGGAATGGAGGCTTTTATGACAATTTTAGAGACGAAGAATCTGAAAAAGATATACGGAAAGGGAGAGACCGAGGTGCATGCATTAGACGGCGTGAATCTGTCTGTGGAGAAGGGCGAGTTTGTGGCGATCGTCGGCACGTCCGGCTCAGGTAAATCGACACTGCTTCATATGCTCGGAGGTCTTGACCGTCCGACCGCAGGGAGTGTGACCGTGGACGGGAGAGAACTCTCTAAATTAAAGGACGAGGAGCTGACAGTATTTCGCCGCAGGAAGATCGGCTTTGTGTTCCAGAATTACAATCTCGTCCCGGTGTTAAGCGTGTATGAAAACATTGTGCTGCCGATCCAGCTTGACGGAAACCGTGAGGACGGGGCATACATAAAGAAAATCATTCAGACATTAGGTCTTGAGAAAAAATTAAATAATCTGCCGAACAATCTTTCCGGCGGACAGCAGCAGCGCGTGGCGATTGCGCGGGCGCTGGCGGCAAAGCCGGCGATCATTCTCGCGGATGAGCCGACGGGAAATCTTGACAGCAGTACCAGTCAGGACGTGATGGGGCTGCTCAAGGTGACGAGTGAGCGTTTCTCACAGACGATCGTTATGATCACCCACAATGAAGAAATCGCGCAGATGGCAGACCGGATCATCCGCATCGAAGACGGCCGCATCGCAGTGAGGGGGTGATGAGATGATTCGTGTGGCAAATAAAAAATGTATCAGCAACCTCTCGCGCAAAAGCCTTGCGGCGTCAAAGACAAGAAATATCATCGCCGTGCTTGCGATCGCACTCACCACGATTTTATTTACTGCATTATTCACGATTGCGCTGTCGATCAACGATTCGTTTCAGGAGTCAAATTTCCGTCAGGTCGGAGGATTTTCGCATGGAGGCTTTAAGCGCCTGACAAAAGAGCAGTATCTGGAACTAAAGGACGATCCAATGATCAAGGAATACGGAGTGCGGCGTTTTTTGGGAATGCCCAGAGATGTCCCGTTTAACAAAAGTCAGGTGGAGATCAGCTACAGTGACAAAAATAACGCGCACTGGATGTACTGCGATCCGATCGAGGGAAGACTCCCGGAGGAGGGAACAAACGAGGCGGCGACAGATATTAGCGTGCTGGAGCTTCTTGGCGTTACACCGGAGCTTGGCGCAGAGTTCACGATCACCTTTCCGGTGGACGGAATTAAGACGACGCAGACCTTTACGCTGTGCGGCTGGTGGGAGCGGGATGAGGCGATTGTTGCCAGTCATATCTTAATCCCGGAGAGTCGGGTGGACGCAGTTTTGCAGGAGGTCGGCGTGACGCCTCCGGGAAAAGATAACATGACCGGAAGCTTTAATCTTGACGTGATGCTAAAGAGCTCGGCGAATATCGGAGATGATCTTGATACGATTCTGGCAAATCACGGCTATCAGAGTGAGGATCCAAGCGGCGAGGAGCTGCCCTATATCCGCAAGGGTGTGAACTGGGGCTATACGGGAGCGCAGCTTTCCGAAAGCATGGACCTTAGTGTGGTATTTGCGATCGCCGGCATGTTGCTGCTGATCATCTTTACCGGATACCTGATCATTTACAATGTATTTCGTATTTCCGTAGTTGGCGATATTCGTTTTTACGGTTTGTTAAAGACGATCGGAACGACCGGACGGCAGGTGAAACGGTTACTGCGGTATCAGGCGATGCTGCTTTCCGGCTGCGGCATCCCGCTTGGACTGCTTATGGGCTGGCTGATCGGTTCATGGCTGACCCCGGTGGTGCTAAGCAGGTTAAACGGCATGGCGGTGGATGTGGTGTCCGTAAATCCGCTGATCTTTTTCGGTGCGGCTGTCTTTTCCCTGCTCACCGTGCTGCTTTCCTGCGCAAAGCCGGGACGTATGGCGGCAAGGATCTCACCGATCGAGGCGGTGCGCTACACAGAGGGCAGCGGCATGAAAAAGACCACCCGCAGAAAACAACGAGCGGCACGCTTTGCGAGCCACTCTTATGTCAATAAAAAGGGCGTTTCTCTTTTTTCACTGGCGCTTGCAAACATCGGTCGGAGCAAGAGCAAGACGATCGTGACGGTCGCGTCGCTCTCGCTGGCGGTGGTGCTGCTAAACACCACGGTTTTGTTCACAAGAGGCTTTGATATGGATAAATATCTTGCCGCTAATTCCGTGAGCGACTTTATCGTCGCAAACGCCTCCTATTTTCAGACCGGTACAAACTTTTCCGATGAAGCTGCCGTGGAGGACGGCGTGACGGAGAGCATCGCGGACTTCGGCGGCATCACGGAGGGCGGCAAGGTGTACGGACAGACGAAAGCCGCGCAGGAGTTTGTCACCGAGGACTATTACCGGCAGATGTATGGTCACTGGTATACAAAAGAACAGTTGGATGAAAAGGTTGCGGGGGCGGAAAAGGCAAAGGACGGTAAGATCGTAGACCGTGTATCGCTTTTGGGAATGGAAGCCTATGCGCTGGACCGGCTGGAGGTGCTGGAGGGAGACTTAAGTAAACTCTACGAGCCGGGCAGCAATTACATCGCGGCGGTGTACGCGGTGGATGATTATGGAACAGCAGAAATGGATTCCCACTGGGCGAAGGTCGGAGATAAGGTCAGGCTGCGGTATGTGGAGGAGTTTGAATACTACAATCCCGACACCGGAGAAGTTTATGAAGACCTTGATGCGATCGGCGACCTTCCCTTTGCGACGCGCGCGCTGACATACACCGAAAAAGAGTACGAGGTCGTGGCGCTTGTGGGTGTCCCGAATGCGATCAGCTACCGCTATTATGGCGCGGATCAGTTTGTCTTAAATGACCAGACGTTTATCCGCGATACCGGAAGCGATGCGGTCATGCTGTATGCGTTTGACACGACGGATGAGGCGAACCTGCTGATGGAACAGTTTTTGGAGGACTACACAACAGACGTAAATCCGTCCTATGACTATGAGAGCAAGGCGACGTATCAGGCGGAGTTTGAGAGCTTCCGCAGTATGTTCCTGCTTTTGGGCGGCGTGCTAAGCTTTATCGTCGGCATGATCGGCGTATTAAACTTCGTAAACGCGATCCTGACCGGGATCATTACGCGAAAACGCGAATTTGCAATGCTCCAGTCGATCGGTATGAGCGGCAGGCAGCTAAAGGGAATGCTGGTCTATGAGGGACTGCTGTATGCGCTTGGCTCTGCGGTGTTTGCGCTTGTGCTCTCCCTGCTGTCAGGACCTGTCATGGCGTCTGCAATGAGCAGTATGTTCTGGTTCTTTACTTACCGGCTGACCGTGGCGCCGATCCTTATCATCGCCCCGGTTCTGGCAGTGCTTGGCGCTATCGTTCCGCTGCTTGTCTACCGCGTTGTGGCGCGACAGACGATCGTGGAGCGGCTGAGAGAGACAGAGGGCTGAGGATTGTTCGTAGCTTTGTGATCCCTGCGGAGCATCTTGTTATGCCATCAGGGCAACTGCATAAAAATAATTAGTACCAAAATCACCACTTTTCCATTTAGAAATAAGAAAAGTGGTGATTTTTATGATGGAAATGAAACTGTATTTTTCAGATTTGCCAGATAACAGAGATAACTGAGGGATAAGACATGAACTTGGAAATATCATAGTTATGGGTATTTATGCTGTTTTACGTGGCTATACCGATGCAGAAAATATGGCATTCTTTATGAAACTTCAGGAGCCTTATTTTGAAAAAATGCTCGATTTAAAGTATGGAGTTCCTTCTGCCAATATTCTGTTTCGTGTGTTTGCCCTGTGTTGTAGGTTGACATTTTTGATGCAAAAGATTATACTAAAAGTGTAATAATTTCCATAGCAGTTCCAGCCGCTTCAGCGGCAGAGAAGGAGGTTTTATGAGGGGAAGGATTTTAGCGGGGACGTTCCTGTTTTGTCAATGGATGGACAAAATGGAGGAAATGATTTTGAAGGAACAGCCACAGCAGTGACATGGAATCATCCGGTATCCGATGTGATCTCGCATCCGGATGAGGTGGATTATTATGCATTAACAGCAGAAGAACCGGCAGTGATTTCATATTCTATTTCATCATCGGATGGATATTCATTGCTGTATGTGGGGAAATCGGGCGATGAAGCGGCAATGCGCGCAGCAAATGATGATATGTATCAGGTGATGCCCGGAACCTATTATTTTGCAGTTGCTTCAGAGAGTGGCGCTTATTCGGAAGACAGTACTTATAAGGTCAGCTTTGAAAAAATAGCGCCCATAAGCAGTGACAGCGCATTGGATAAATATGTAAGTAAGGATGCAGGAATCACTTATGAGGCAAATGAGGAACGAACTCTAAATTACGTCAATGGAAAGCCGATAGACATTAGCTATTCTTACGTGAAGGAACTTTCGAATTCGGCGGGGATGCAGTCATATGATATAAAAATTGAGACAGCTTCCCATAACGGGAGCATTGTTTCGGATTGGGATCAAGCAGCAGCCGTTCATTATTATAAGTCAACCAGACCGGCGATGGAGGTAAGCAGCAGACCGGCATTAATGCTCACATTTAAAAGTGACTCAGATTTTTATCATATTGACTGTTATGGAACAGGGGCATACAGGATGAATACATATTTGGCTGATATGGATTCTGTGACAGTTTTGATCGATCCGGATACAGGGAAATTGATCGATATTGTTGAATTTAATTATTTTTATGATTTTGCACCGGTAGGTTCCAATTCTATCACATGGGCGCGCGTATATAAATGGGATGATCAAGCGTAGGGAGGAAAGAGTAATGAAAATGATAGCCGTTGGTGGGAATAATATAAAGGAAATGTATGCAAAAGCTCCGGTTGGAGGCAGCAGTTTGGCGGCAATGGAAAAAAAGACAGAAAAAGCAGAGGAAACGAAGGTAGAGTTAGATTCTGTTTTGGTCTCCATTTCGGACAAGGGCTGGGCTGCATTTCATGATAGTCTGACAGAGAAAGGAATTTCAGGGAAAGAGTATTTTGAGGAGTTTGTGAGGCTTTCCGATGAGTTGGAAAGCAGAAATGACAACGAATTAGATTACGCTTCATTATTTTTGAGGAATGAGCATGGCATTGAGCTGGGCATAAATCATGTTGAAAACCACGTCGCTAACAATTTTCAGGCATATGTAAAGACATACGATCAAATCGTAAAGGGGTATGCAGAGGGAACAAGAGAAATATATGTAGCGGATGAAAACTCCGAAACAGGCTTCCGGAAGATGACGATGGAGGAGGAGTTAAAAGGTCTGGAGAAAATGTATCAGGAAAGAATGGAATCCTGTAAGGTGATGGCAGAAATGAGAATAAAAAATCTGGAACACGAAGCCAGATATAGAGAGAAAATGAAGAGAATGAATTGGGTGTCATCAATTCGCTCGGAGAGGGAATTTCAGAAGGATCTTGAGAAAAAGAAGTATGGACCAAAGGAAGTAGAAAGAGACATGTCAACTGCAAGAGAACAATTTCTTGCCTTATATTGGAATACATCAAATAGTATGGATATAGAAACCATACTGAAAAGCATCGAGTTGTTTAAACAAGAACCAGAGAATGAATTGAGCAGTGATCATTTTAAGTGAAAAGACATTTTCACTTAAGGGTATCCGGTAGATGATATGCCGGATACCCTTGTTACTTTCAAAAGTATTGTATTACGATTATGCCGGATGGGACAAAATGGATTTCGTTTTTGAAAGAAATAGAGCTACATGAATACGAAGTGCGGAAAGGAATTGCTGGTCTGTCCATGCGCCTAGGGGGACAGATACCATCAGAATTGCTTATGTTCTTTGTGCACCTGAAAATGCAATGGAACAGTACAATAGGATTGCGGATGCTATACTGGCGTTGGAGACAATGCCGGAGCGCATCCGCATCATGGATGCAGAGCCGGAGCGAAGCAAAGAAATGAGAAGGCTGCTGGTCGATCATTCTTCTGCCTTTTATGTGATCCGGGAAGATACCGTGATCGTAACCGATGTGTTATATAGTGAGTCTGATATAGAAAGCTGGTTAAAAGGCTGACAAATAGAATAGGAAAATCCCCGGATGCAATTTACATTGTCAGCCGGGGATTTTCTGATTCCAGTCAGTGCTCTGCTTCATAATTCCGCTTTTTAAGCAAACGCATCAAATCGGGAAGCTGCGCCGGAATCCTCTGTCTGTAAAAGCTCATTCAGCATGGAGGAAAAGGCGCTTCGGTCCTTCTTTGGCTGCTGCTTCTTTTTGTCATGCGGTGTAAACCGATCCATGCGGTTTACAGGCGCAACGGGGTTTACGGGTAACACCTGTGTAAAATGATAGCTGTATGCTGCGGTAACGCACCTCCCTGTTCTTCTTATATTATATATCGGCATGCCAAACGGCGTTCTTTACGTTGTATGGTAGGAAAAGCACACGATTCTGACATCTGATAAAAAATTTTCGTATCTTTTTTGATTGCATAACCTAAAAAATAAAATTATACTGTGAGTAGTGGAAATGAAACAAACCGGAATTTTTAGGAGACAAAACATAATGAGTATGAAAAAAGGCATTTATATGATACCACTAATATTAATGATCGGACTTTGCAGTGGCTGTGGTAAAGAGGCAACAGAAAGTAATGAATTAAGCGCTGAAAACGTATCTGTTCCAGTTGAAGAACAATCAGATTCTTCAAGCAGAGAAAGTGCTGATATTGAATTGAGTGATATACCGGAAATGGATTTCTCTTATGATTATTCTGAGGATATCAAGGCGGATGTTGATCATGTGGTATCAGGTTCAGAATCCTTGCAAAAGGAATTGGAGAATATTGAGAAGATTATCCAAAAGTATACTCCGTTAGCAGAGTCGGCGCAAGCCCAAGCAGAAATGAATATTTCATCCAGATGGTTCTGCGTAATATGGGATACGGAATTAAATTCCCTTTGGGGCAGATTTAGTAATTCTGCAGACCAGCAGACGAAGGAGACTCTCCTTGAAGAACAGAGGAACTGGATAGCCATGAAGGAGGAAGTGATATTACTGAACCTTGGGTCTGCCGAAGAAAATGGAAGCATGTATCCTCTCCTTGTGAATTCCTTCTTGGAGGAGATTACGAAAGATAGAGCTTATGTTCTTGCAAATGAATTGGCAAAGATAAATGGAGAATCGTTTGTTATGCCGGAAAAATCAGAAAAGTACGGTTTGTTTGTGGATAATCAGGGAACGGGTAGTGTACACAGCTTTCTGAACATTCGGCAGGGTTTGGAAGGAGATGATGAAGCGATTATCTCCATCTACAGACAAGGGGAAATAGAAGGAACCTTTGTTGACAATGGAAACGGAGAGCTGGCTTTCACATCAGATGATGGAAGTGTAAAAGGAATCATCATAATTAACGGATGGGATGGTGCAAGCTTCAAGGTTACTGAGACATTGGGAGCGTCTGTTTTTTCTGTAGGAGAAGATTTCAAATTTCCGTTTGCATTTTGATAAATACGAAGAGATGAAATTTAAAAACAGAGAAAAGTGTTGACAATAATAAAACTATAATTATAATTATATGATATAGGAGCCAAAGTAAAGACATACTCTAATTATGCATGAAGATATTTATGCCATATGATATGGTTATGTTAGGAGGGATTCCAATGTTTTGATAATTTATAAAATCAGTATTTATAGAAGTGGGATTTTTAAATATAATATGATCTCTTGGGGTGGTAGGTGATTATTACTGGTAACTATAGAGAATTAATATTATATTTTCAAAGAAAGGATGAAGAGTATGATGAAAAAAGTAGCAAAGATGATAGCTTTGATTATGGCATTTTCCATGATGTTTTCCACGGTTACTTTTGCAGCAGAGAACCAGGAGTTAGGTCGTTCTACCACTTTAGGGGAACTAAATATTGATGGAGAGTATCAAAATGAGAATACACTAGAGTTGTATATGCAGGCATATGCATCACTTTATAGTGATACAACTTATGAGTATAGGGAGGCATCGGAAGTAAATTTAGCTGATTATTATAAGGCAAGGATAGAATTAACAGGGAGTTTCAGTGATTATTTTACGAAAGTAGAGTGGATTAATAGGAATGGAGAAATTTCTTTAAGCATTTATCCGACGGAGAAATTGTTTGGAAAAACCTATAATAATCCAAATGTACTAATGGCGCATGTAGATTATGCATTTAGCCTTTTAAAAAATCAATACTCCAGTAGTTCTTATTGGAATAATGCTGATTCTATGTATGCACAATTTCATTGTCATGCAATGTTTGCAGGTGAGAACAAAATACCTTGGAATATTGAGCCGTGGAGAACTGAGAGTAATTTAACTAATGTTATCGCTGCTAAGTGCAATCCATAAACTGATGAATAGGGATAATAATTTAAAGTATCTATTGTTTTCTATAATATTAATGATTTTACTACTTTTAACAATAGGATGTCCAAAACAAAAAACATATATGATAGGTATTGATAATGTTGAGTTCTTTAATACACATGTTGACATGTATGTTTATTTTGGACGTCCTACTTGTATAGATTGTAGGAATTTTGAAAAATATTTATTGGACGTGTTATCTGAAAATAATGTTGAAATCTTTTATTTTAATACAGACTATTGGAGAGATAAAGAGGGAGCACAAGAGATTTTTTCAGAGTTTGAAATTGATACAGTTCCACAATTAATTAATATTGATTCAGAAGGTAATATAAGAAGATATTATTTTAATGAAAAAACAGATTTGAAAGGCAGTCTAGAGCAATTTCTGAAAGTGGGGGATTTAAAAATGGTTAGATATTTAGGAGTAGCAGAATATATTTGTCTGGCAATATCTATTTGCAATTGTATTGCAGTAGGGTTTGCACTGAAGAAAAAGAGACCGGTTTTTAAAATAATGTATTTGATCAATATTTTTGGAGTTGTCGTTATATCAAATCTGATTGTTTGGATGGAGGGCTGGTATGTGGACGAACATAATTTAAGTGGCAGTCCAGTGACCTTTGTTTTAAACGTCTGCAATATCGTACTCTTTATTGTAAGCAGTATAATAGCATTTAATTGCAAGAAGGCAGAATAAAAAATTGTTTATGGGTGTCTGTTCCATTTCTTATACATCTCTGTTATTTAGATACCGCAGTTTAAGCAGCATGGCTTCATAGGGGGAGGTTATAAAAAGTAATATTTTTGATAAGAAGCTTTCCTCATCTAATATTTTTTCGTGAACATATTTATAAGCAAATTTTCATGCGCTGCTTCGCTGCCGTTTGGATACACCAAACGACAGCGAAGGGGCAGTGTAGGCGGCGTGCGAAGGGTAATAGTGACTTGAATGGAGAAAAAGTCAGTGCTCTGATTGATCATTCATCTTCTTAAGCAAATGCATGAAATCGGAAAGCTGTGACGGAATCCTCTGTCTGTAAAAGGCATACCGATCTTTCTTTGGCTGCTGCTTCTTTTTGTTATGCGGTATAAACCGATCGGTATATCAATCGGTGTTGTTTATGTTGTATCACAGGAAAAGCACACGATTCTGACAGCGGATGAATTGACACGGATTTACGGATGGTGCTAAAATAGAAAGAAATGCCGAAGTAAAAGTTACATTCAGGAAAACACGATGCAGGAGGGTATGTTCATGCCAAAAAGAACAGACATTCACAAGATATTGATCATTGGTTCGGGACCGATCATCATCGGACAGGCGTGCGAGTTTGATTATTCGGGAACGCAGGCGTGCAAGGCGCTGCGCAGGCTGGGATATGAGATTGTTCTTGTCAATTCCAATCCGGCGACGATCATGACAGACCCGGAGACGGCAGATGCGACTTATATTGAACCGTTAAATGTAGAGCGTCTGGAATATATCATCGCGAAGGAGCGTCCGGATGCACTGCTGCCGAATCTCGGCGGGCAGTCGGGGTTAAATCTCTGTTCGGAGTTAGATCAGGCGGGAGTATTAGATAAGTACGGTGTGGAGGTCATCGGTGTTCAGGTGGATGCAATTGCGCGCGGCGAGGATCGTATCGAGTTTAAAAAGACGATGGATCAGCTTGGAATTGAGATGGCGCGCAGCGAGGTGGCTTACTCCGTGGAGGAAGCGCTCGTCATTGCGGACAAGCTTGGCTATCCGGTTGTCCTTCGCCCGGCGTATACGATGGGCGGCGCAGGCGGAGGTCTTGTCTACAACAAAGAGGAATTAAAGACAGTTTGCGCCAGAGGGCTTCAGGCGTCTCTGGTCGGACAGGTGCTCGTCGAGGAGTCGATTCTCGGCTGGGAGGAACTTGAGCTTGAGGTTGTGCGTGACGCAGAGGGTAATATGATCACCGTGTGCTTCATCGAGAACATTGACCCGCTTGGCGTACACACCGGAGACTCCTTTTGTTCCGCGCCGATGCTCACGATTTCTAAGGAGTGTCAGAAGCGTTTGCAGGAGCAGGCATATAAGATCGTGGAGTCCGTGCAGGTGATCGGCGGCACAAATGTACAGTTTGCACATGATCCGGTATCTGACCGGATCATCGTGATCGAGATCAACCCGCGTACCTCACGTTCTTCCGCACTCGCGTCGAAGGCGACGGGATTCCCGATCGCGCTTGTATCCGCGATGCTGGCGGCGGGACTGACCTTAAAGGATATTCCGTGCGGTAAGTGCGGTACGCTCGATCAGTATGTACCGGGCGGCGATTATGTGGTGATCAAGTTTGCACGCTGGGCGTTTGAGAAGTTTAAAGGTGTGGAGGACAAGCTTGGCACACAGATGCGCGCGGTCGGCGAGGTGATGAGCATCGGAAAAACCTACAAGGAGGCGTTCCAGAAGGCGATCCGCTCCCTTGAGACGGGACGCTACGGGCTTGGTCATGCAGATAATTTTGATTCCTTAAGCAAAGAAGAATTGCTGCGCAGACTGGGAACTCCGTCGAGTGAACGTCATTTCCTGATGTACGAGGCGCTGCGCAAGGGAGCTTCGGTTGAGGAGCTTCATGAGATCACTAAGGTAAAAGCATATTTTATCGAGCAGATGAAGGAGCTGGTGTCAGAGGAGGAAGCGCTGCTTGCCGCAAAGGGAGGTCTGCCGTCAGACGAGCTTTTTATCGCTGCAAAAAAGGACGGTTTCTCCGACAAGTACTTAAGCCAGATCCTTGCGGTTTCCGAGGACGTCATCCGTGAGCGCCGTATTGCGCTGGGCGTGGAGGAGACATGGGAGAGCATTCATGTCAGCGGAACGAAGGACAGCGCTTATTACTATTCGACCTACAACGGAGCGGACAGGCATCCGGTAAACAGCGACAGACCAAAGATCATGATCCTCGGCGGAGGTCCCAACCGTATCGGTCAGGGCATCGAGTTTGATTACTGCTGCGTGCATGCGGCGATGGCGTTAAAAAAGCTGGGATTTGAGACGATCATTGTAAACTGTAATCCGGAGACGGTATCAACAGATTATGATACCTCTGACAAGCTGTATTTTGAGCCGTTGACGCTTGAGGATGTGCTGAGTATTTATAAGAAGGAGCAGCCGCTTGGCGTGATCGCGCAGTTTGGCGGACAGACGCCGTTAAATCTTGCCGCAGAGCTTGAGAAAAACGGGGTGAGGATCCTCGGTACGGCGCCGTCTGTCATTGATCTTGCGGAGGACCGCGATCTGTTCCGCGCGATGATGGAGAAGCTTGCGATCCCAATGCCGGAATCGGGCATGGCAGCAACGATAGAAGAAGCGCTTGCAATCGCGCACCGCATCGGCTATCCGGTCATGGTACGCCCATCCTATGTGCTCGGCGGACGCGGCATGGAGGTGGTCTATGACGATGAGAGTATGGAGGGCTATATGAAGGCGGCAGTCGGTGTGACGCCGGACCGTCCGATTCTTATTGACCGTTTCTTAAGCAACGCGATGGAATGTGAGGCAGACGCGATCAGCGACGGCACGCACGTCTTTGTGCCGGCAGTTATGGAGCATATTGAGCTTGCGGGTATTCATTCCGGCGATTCCGCCTGCATCATTCCGTCGGTACACATCTCACCGGAGCATGTGGCGACGATTCAGGAGTATACGAAAAAGATCGCGCAGGAGATGCATGTCAAGGGTCTGATGAATATGCAGTACGCCATCGAAAATGACAAGGTTTATGTGCTTGAGGCGAATCCGAGAGCATCACGCACCGTGCCGCTCGTATCAAAGGTATGCAATATCCGTATGGTACCGCTGGCGACAGAGATCATCACATCAGAGCTCACCGGACGTCCGTCACCTGTTCCGGCGCTTAAGGAGCAGGTGATCCCGAATTACGGTGTGAAGGAAGCGGTATTCCCGTTTCATATGTTCCAGGAGGTAGACCCGGTACTTGGACCTGAGATGCGTTCAACCGGGGAGGTGCTCGGCTTGTCGGCTTCCTGCGGCGAGGCGTTTTACAAGGCGCAGGAGGCGAGCCAGTCAAAGCTTCCGCTGGAAGGAACCGTGCTGATCTCAGTCAACAACAGGGATAAGGAGGAGGTTATCGAGCCGGCAAAAATGCTGGCGGAGGACGGCTTTTCGATTGTTGCGACAGGCGGCACCTGCGACCTTTTGAAGGAACATGGGATTCCTGCAAAAAAAGTCAAAAAGCTGTATGAGGGACGACCGAATATCGCGGATATGATCACAAACGGTGAGATACAGCTGATCATCAATACGCCGGTCGGCAAGGACAGCGCCTACGACGACAGTTATTTAAGAAAAGCCGCGATCAAGGCGAAGGTGCCATACATGACGACGGTTGCCGCGGCAAAGGCGTCGGCAGAGGGGATCCGCTATGAGAAGCGCAACGGGCATGGGGAAGTAAAATCCTTGCAGGAAATGCATGCAGAGATTTGTGAACAATAAGGTGAAAATGGAATGAGCGTTACCGCTCCTGTGTGCAGGTGTCGTAAGACGATGCAGGGCAGGGGCGGTTTGTTGACGTTGTCATTTGCAGCGATAAGAAGAACATAGGGGGATAAGTCTTGTCATTACAGTTTGTTTTTGGAAATTCGGGCAGTGGAAAATCCGACTATCTTTATGAATATGTATTAGAGCAGGCAGCGGAGCATCCAAAGCAGAATTTTTTGATTCTCGTGCCTGAGCAATATACGATGCAGACACAGAGGGAGCTTGTCGTCAGACAAAAGAACCATGCGATCATGAATGTGGAGGTCTTAAGCTTTGTGCGTCTTGCCTATCGTGTATTTGACGAGCTTGGCAGACAGGATATCGTCGTGCTTGAGGAGACAGGAAAAAATCTGGTGCTGCGCAAGGTTGCGGAGCAAAAGAAAAAGGAGCTGCCAACGCTTGGTGGCAATCTCAACAAGATGGGGTATATCGGTGAGGTGAAGTCTCTGATCTCGGAGCTGGCACAGTATCATGTATCGCCGGAGGATTTGGAGCAGTTTTTGAGCGGCACTAAGCTCAAGGAAGCGCTGCGCTGTAAGCTTGCGGATATTCTTGTGATGTACCGGGGATTTTTGGAGTATTTAAAGGGGCGCTACATCACTGCGGAGGAGGTCCTGATGCTGCTTTGTGAGCTCGCGGAAAAATCGTCGCTGCTTAGGGAGAGTGTACTTGTTTTTGATGAATTTACCGGCTTTACACCCGTGCAGAACCGGCTGATGCGTGAGCTTTTGCCGCTTGCTTCAAAGGTCATGGTGTCGGTGACGATCGACATCCGTGAGGATTTTTATCACAGCAGGGGGATGCACGAGCTTTTTGCGATGAGCAAAAAGACGGTGGAGGTACTGCAAAAGCTGGCGTTTGAGCTTGCGGTCGCGGTGGAGGAGCCTGTCGTTTTAAGTCCCGGTGAGGAGAAGCGATACCGGAATGCCAAAGAGCTGTTCTTTATGGAGCAGAATCTGTTTCGCCCCAGATGCCGCAGGTATGAGGGCGAGGCAAAAAACGTTCATATCGCGGAGCTTTTTGACCCGCGCGGGGAGCTGTGCTTTGTGGCACGGGAAATCACAAGGCTTGTAAGGGAAGGTGGGTATTGCTATAAGGATATTGCCGTGGTGACGGGAGACGTGCCGCAGTATGCCAATTATGTGCCGGAAATTTTTGCGCAGTATGCAATTCCCCATTTTATCGATCAGACGAGAAATATTATGTTTCATCCGTTTATCGAGCTGATCCGTGCGGCGCTTGAGGTGGTAGAGTATGATTTCTCCTATCAGAGTATCTTTCGGTTTTTGCGCAGCGGTTTAGCGGAGCGCATCTGCTTGCGCGGTGCGTTTGGGGACGAAGCGCATGACCGCCTGACGGATACGGACATCGATATGCTGGAAAATTATGTGCTGGCAAAGGGCATCCGTGGGAGAAGACATTGGAGCAGACCGTGGACGTTTGTCATGAGAAGGCAGGAGAGCGAGGGAGAGAAGGAGCGCCTGCAGGAGGAACTTTTGCTGTTGAACGGCATCAGGGAGAGTATCTGGCAGAGCTTTCTTCCGCTGTTTGAGGTGTTTGGAAAAGGTCATACGGTCGAGGAACAGACATATGCGCTGTATCAGTTTTTAAGCGGATTGGAATGCGAGCAGCTTTTAAAGGAAAAGGAGCATGCTTTTGAGGGAGAGCATCCGGTCAAGGCGCAGGAATATGCGCAGATTTACCGGATTGTCATGGATCTTTTGGATAAGGCGGCGTCTCTGCTTGGGGATGAGGAGATGACGATCCGCGAGTACGGCGATATTCTGGACGCGGGATTTTCAGCCGCAAAGGTGGGCAGCATTCCGCCGGGAAATGACAGGGTAACGGTCGGCGATATTGAGCGTACACGTCTTAGCCATGTGAAGATACTCTTTTTTGTGGGGGTCAACGATGGCATCGTGCCTTCTCCCGCCAATACGGGCGGCATTATCTCGCAGTTTGAGCGGGAGATGATGGCGGAGCACCGCCTTAAGCTTGCGCCGGGCGCAAGAGAGAAGGTGTTTATCCAGAAATTTTATCTCTACTTAAATATGACAAAGCCTTCCGACGCACTTTATGTAACATTTTCAAAGGTCAACGCTTCGGGAAAGGCACTGCGGCGTTCTTACCTGATCGGCACGTTGCAGCAGATGTTCCCGTCGCTTGTTATAGCGGAACAGGAGAGCCTGTCATGGACGGATGACGTGCTGACCCCGGAAAATGCGCTGCAGTTCTTTTTGGAAGGACTGGCGCAGGAGCGGGAGAGCGGCTTAGGATTTGAGGCGGAGAGAGGGCATATCCGGTGGGGGGATGAGGAGCGGGAGCTTTGGCGTGCGCTTGCGGCATGGTATCTGGCAGATGAATCCTATCGGGAGGAGATCGGCAGGCTGTTTCAGGCGGCAGCCTACAGATATACAGACGATCCGATCGCAAAGGCGGTGACAAGAGCGCTCTATGGAACAACCTTAGACAACAGCGTGACAAGACTGGAACGGTTTGCCGCGTGTGCGTTTGCGCACTATCTGAATTACGGACTTCATATCAGAGAGCGTGACCTACAGGAATTTGCGCAGGTCGATATGGGAAATATTTATCACGACGCGCTGGAGCATTATGCCAGGCGTTTAGAGGCGTCTGCGTACACATGGTTTGATATTCCTGAGGAGGTCAGGCAGACGTTTGCGGATGAGAGTATGGCAGATGCAGTTGCCGCGTGCGAGAAGGCAGGAGTCTTTGAGGAGGCGAAAAACCGCTATCTTTTGGCACGCATGAGGGCGACTTTGCAAAAGACAATCTGGGCGCTGACGCTTCAGGTTCAAAAGGGACGGTTTACGCCGAGTGCTTTTGAGGTCGGTTTTCAGGGAACGGACGATATGCACACGATTCGGTTTTCTTTGAGCGAGGATGAAAAGATGCGTCTGCGCGGAAGGATTGACCGCATTGATACTTTTGAGACGGAGGATAAGGTGTATGTGAAGATTGTTGATTATAAATCGGGAAATACAACATTTTCACTGCTGAATCTGTATCACGGCCTGCAGCTGCAGCTTGTTGTGTATCTAAACGCTGCGCTGGAGCTTGTGGCGCGCGCCAATCCGGGGCGGATCGCCGAGCCGGCAGGCATTTTTTATTATCACATTGAGGACCCGATGGTGGAGGGCAGCGGAACGGAGTCAGAGGAGGAGATCCGACAGGCAATCTTTCAGGAGCTTGCGCCGGGAGGCTTTGTCAATGAGAGGGAGGAAATCTACCGTGCAATGGACGAGGATTTTTCGGGAAGCTCTGCGGTGATTCCAGTTGCCCTAAAGGCGGACGGCTCGCTGAAGGCATCATCAAAGACGGCAAGTACCGAGGACTTTTCTGCGATGTCTGCCCATGTCAACCGGATGATCACGGATGCGGGGCGGCGCATTCTGGCGGGAGACGTCTCGGTGGCTCCGTATGAGCTTTTGGATCGAACGGGCTGTGATTACTGTCCGTATCATACGGTCTGCGGCTTTGACCCAAGGCTCCCCGGTTTTTCTTACCGTCGTCTGGCGGCTTTGGGCAAGGCAGAGGAGCTTTTGGAGAAAATGAGGAACGAAGAAAAAGAGGAGTAGAACAAGGAGAGCTATGGGAGTTTCTTGGACCACGGAACAGCAGCAGGTCATAGATTTAAGAAACCGCAATATACTGGTGTCTGCGGCGGCAGGATCGGGTAAGACGGCGGTGCTTGTTGCGCGTATTATCAAAATGATCACGGATGCCAAAAATCCGGTCGATATTGACCGGCTGCTGATCGTGACCTTTACGAATGCGGCGGCGGCGGAGATGCGGGAGCGTATCGGCGCGGCGATCGGGCAGGCGCTTTTGCAGGAGCCGGAAAATGAGCATTTGCAGAGGCAGCTTACACTGATCCATAATGCGCAGATCACGACGATCGACAGCTTTTGTCTGTATGTCATCCGCAATCATTTTCATGAGATTGATTTAGAGCCGAATTTTCGGATCGGCGACGAGGGAGAATTAAAGCTGCTGCGCGAGGACGTCTTAAAGCGGGTATTGGAGAAAAATTATGAGGAGCCGTCCGCTGCATTTTCAGAGTTTGTGGACGGTTATGCGGCGGGACGCAGCGATGCGAAGGCGGGCGAGATGATCCTTTCGCTGTATGAATTTTCACGCAGCTATCCGTGGCCCAAGGAATGGCTGCTTGCCTGTGCGGACGGCTATGCGGCGGAAAGCGCGGAGGATTTAAAGAAGGCTGCGTGGATGGAGCCGCTTTTAGAAAACGTATGTTTTATCCTTGCAGATATAAAAAGACGGATGCAAAAGGCGCTTGCCCTGACGCAGGAGGATGATGGACCGCAGATATATGAGAAGGTGATCAGAAGTGATCTGGAAAAATATGAGAGACTTTCTGTATGTACGGATTTTTCAGAGCTTTATCGGGAAATCACAGGGATAACCTATGACAGGCTTCCGTCAAGCCGCGGCTTTTCGGGAGATGAGGAAAAGCTTGCGCGCGTGAAGGAGCTTCGCGCCGATGCGAAGGAGCTTTTAAAAAAGCTGACAAAGCAATACTTTTTTTCTTCGCCGGAGGTACTGGCAGAGCAGCTTTGCAAAACGGCGCCGCTGGCAAGCGAGCTGGTGCGCCTTGCGATGGAGTTTGCGGAGGCGTTTGCGGAAGAAAAAAAGCGAAAGAATCTTGTTGATTTTCATGATCTGGAGCATTTTGCATTAAATATTCTTGTGGATGGAGAGACAAAGCAGGCAAGGCGTGCGGCGGAGGAGTTTCGTGATACATTTGCTGAGATCATGATTGACGAGTATCAGGACAGCAATTATGTGCAGGAGACGATTCTTAGAACGATTTCGACGGAAGAGCGCGGCGTCAACAATATTTTTATGGTTGGCGACGTCAAACAGAGTATTTATCGCTTCCGTCTGGCACGGCCTGAGCTTTTTATGGAAAAATACGATACCTATTCGCTGGAGGAGAGTCTGACGCAGCGGGTGGATCTGCACAGGAATTTCCGAAGCCGCGAGGAGGTGCTTTCCTATGCAAACGATATATGTGAGCGGATTATGGCAAGAGATCTCGGAAATGTGGCGTATGATGAGGCGGCGGCTCTTTATCCGGGAGCCGTTTATCCAGAGCCAAAGGAAGCGGAGCAAATGTTTGCGCCGGAGCTTTTGCTCGCAGACAGCCATGATGCGCTTTTCGAGGAGCAGGAGACGAAGGAGCGCGCAGGCGCACAGTCTGCGGGGGTGGCAGACGGCGAGGATAAGAAGCTTTTGGAAGCGCGTATGGTGGCGCGGCGCATTCAAAGGCTGATGGAGGAGCAGTTTGTGACGGACAAGGAAACGGGAGAGCTCCGGCGTGTGCGTTACTCGGATATTGTCATTTTGCTGCGCAGTCTAAGCGGATGGGCGGACGCCTTTGCCGGAGTCCTGAACGAGGCGGGGATCCCTGCCTATACCGTTCTTGCGACCGGATATTTTTCAGCGGTCGAGGTACAGACCGTGCTTAGTATGCTGCGGATTTTGGATAACCCCAGACAGGATATTCCGCTTGCTGCGGTGCTTCGTTCTCCGATCGTGGGAATGACGGACGAGGAGCTTGCAAGGCTTCGTCTGACAGATAAAGACGCAAGCTTTCATGACTGCGTGCTGCAGCGCTGCGCACTGCTTGCGGAAGCAGCGGAGGATCAGGCGCGCGCGGAGGAGCAGGAACAGCCGGCGGAGGAGCAGGTCTTTGCGCAGAAGCTGCACAGATTTTATACGATGTATCAGAGACTGCGGCAGCTTGTGCCGGATACGCCGATCCATGAGCTGATCGAGATTTTGCTGAAGGAAACGGGCTATGGCAATTATGCGGCGGCGATGCCGGCAGGCAGGAGGCGCCGTGCGAATCTGCAGATGCTGGTGGAAAAGGCGATTGCCTATGAGAATACGAGCTATAAGGGATTATTTCATTTTGTGCGTTATATCGACGAGCTGCAAAAGTACGATGTGGATTTCGGAGAGGCGGATTTGATGGGCGAGCAGGATGACGTGGTACGCATTATGAGTATCCATAAGAGCAAGGGCTTGGAGTTTCCGGTTGTCTTTGTGTCAGGGCTTGGAAAAAATTTCAATCGTCAGGACGTCAGAAGCCGCATGGTGCTCCACCCGGAGTTTGGCATGGGCCTAGACCGGATGGATGGAAAGCGTCGTGTAAAGACACCGACCATCGCAAAGCGGGCAATCGCAAAGCAGATCGATCTTGAGAATCTCGGCGAGGAGCTGCGTGTGCTTTATGTGGCGCTCACAAGGGCGAAGGAGAAATTGATCTTAACGGGCTGCAGAAAGGATGCACAGGAGCAGGTTAAGAGAGCGCGGCAGCAGGAGACGTTGTCCGGTCCGTTGTATTATGCGGACAGGGAGGGCGCTTCGGGCTATCTTGACTGGCTGATCCCTGCGGTCTGCTCCTATGGAGAGCGTTATGAGGTGCATGTGACTCCCGTCACGGAGCTTTTAGCAGGGGAGGTACAAAGGGATGCGGAATCGCTGATCACACAGGCAGAGCTTATGGAGGAAATTAAAAATGCAGATCAAGAGCGGAGGAGAGAACTGGAGAAGCAGTTTTCCTTCCGTTATCCGCATGAGGAAGCGCTGACGCAGAAAAATAAATATTCGGTATCGGAGCTAAAGCATCGGGCGATGCGCGAGCGGCAGCAGTTGGAGGATGAGGAGACGACGCCTGTATTTTTGCAGGAGGAGCTTGTGCCGTATCTGCCGCCGTTTGTGCGCAAGCGGACGCAGGAGGAAGAGCCTGTCAATCAGGGGGCGCTCCGCGGTACGGCAATGCACCGTGTCATGGAATGCTATGATTTTGCATCGGGGACCGCACCCAGAGAGCAGCTTGCGCAGATGCTTTCTGACGGCAGCATCACAGAGGAGACAAAAGCGTTGGTGAAGATTCCGATGATTGAGCGGTTTTTGGGATCGGAGCTTGGCGCGCGGATGCGCGCGGCGCAGCAGGCGGGAAGACTTTATCGGGAAAAGGCGTTTGTGATGGGCTTTACGCAGACGGAGCTTGCGGCATTTGGCTTTGGCGAGAGGAAGGAAAACAGTGAGACGGACGAAGCTTCCGATGGTCAGTGTGACGATGAGGATCTGACCCTGATACAGGGAATCATCGACGTATTTTGGGAGGAGGACGACGGTCTTGTGGTGCTTGACTACAAGACAGACCGCGTCGATACGGCAGGCGAGCTTGCCGGGCGCTATGCGGCGCAGCTCGTTCTCTATGGAGAGGCATTGGAGCGTCTGTATCAGAGGGGAGATGCCAGAGAGGTGCGTGTAAAGGAGCGTCTGTTGTATTCGTTCCGTCTGGGGCAGATTGTGCAGGTATAGAAGGAGGAGCTATGGGACAAATTATTCTGGCGTCCGCATCCCCGCGGAGAAAGGAGCTGCTGGAGCAGATTGGGATCAGTTTTGACATCTGCCCGGCAAAGGGGGAGGAGGTCATCACAAAAAACACGCCGCAGGAGGCGGTGGAGGAGCTGGCAGGCTGTAAGGCGAGAGAGGTTGCCGGTATGGTGAAAGCATATGAGAGTTCTCATCGGGAGCTTGTCACGCCGCAGGATATCCTGATCATCGGCGCGGACACTGTGGTGGCGTATGACGATGAGATTTTGGGAAAACCGCGCGATGCGGACGATGCATACCGGATGCTTTCGATGCTGGCTGGTAAGACGCACGCCGTTTATACCGGGGTATCGCTGGTGCTGCTTGGGGCATCGGGAAGGGTTGGGGAGCTTACCTTTCATGAACGCACCGACGTTGTGATGAGAGAAATGACAGAGCAGGAGATCTTGCGCTACATAAAGACCGGAGAGCCGTTTGATAAGGCGGGAAGTTATGCGATTCAGGGAAAATGCGCAATTTATATTGACAAAATCAACGGCGACTATAATAATGTTGTAGGACTTCCGGTCGCGGCGATCTACCGGGAGCTAAAGAAGCTTGGAATCGACCTTTATTTATGGTAGAATGAATAGAAAATCACAGGGAGGAAGCTGTATGTACGATGAAATGTGTCTGGAAGCTTTTTTGGCACAGCAGGGAAAATTATTTTCCGAGCCTGTAGCGGAAACACTTGAGGAGGCAGAGGAATTTTTGGAGGACTGCATGGCGGTGATCGTAAAAAACAGCAGGGAGATCCGCGCATATTTCGAGGAAACGGGTGCGGATATTGCAGGAATGAGCGAGGAAGAATTGAAAGAGTCGTCGGAGGTGTTTGCGCTTTCTGACGGCAGATATTTGATCGTAGAAGCATAGAGAGGGCAGACAGATGGAAACGAAAAGCTATGACGTGATTATTGTGGGGGCAGGACCATCCGGGATTTTCTGCGCCTATGAGCTGGCGCATAAAAAGAAGGATATGAAGGTGCTGATGATCGAAAAGGGCAGACGTATCGAAAACCGGGAGTGTCCGAAGCGAAAGACAAAGGTCTGCGTCGGCTGTAAGCCCTGCTCGATCACGACGGGATTTGCGGGAGCGGGGGCGTTTTCAGACGGAAAGCTCTCACTCTCGCCGGACGTCGGCGGCAATCTGCCGGAGATATTAGGCTATGACAGGACAGTTGCGCTGTTAAAGGAATCGGATGACATTTATCTCAAATTTGGCGCGGACACAAAGGTTTACGGTGTGGATAAGGCGAAGGAGATCCGTGAAATCCGAAGAAAGGCGATCAATGCGAATCTAAAGCTGATCGAGTGTCCGATCCGTCACCTTGGCACGGAGGAGGGCTATAAGATATACGCCAGACTCCAGGAGCATCTGCTCGCGGAAGGCGTTACGATCATATTCGACACGATGGTGGAGGATATTCTCATTGAGGATGGCCGGGTTAGGGGCGTTCTTACGGATAAGGGCGAGACGTATCTGGCAAAGGAGGTTATTTCCGCGGTCGGCAGGGAGGGCGCGGACTGGTTTGCCCATATTTGCCGGCATCATGAAATTGCAACGGAGGTCGGCACGGTGGATGTTGGCGTCCGCGTTGAGGTGCGCGACGAGATCATGGAGTTTTTGAATGAAAATTTATATGAGGCAAAGCTCGTGTATCACACGCCGACATTTGATGATAAGGTGCGCACCTTTTGTACGAATCCGTCGGGTGAGGTGGCGACAGAGTATTACGATGACGGGCTTGCGGTCGTAAACGGTCACGCCTATAAGTCCAAGGAGTTAAAGACGAATAATACGAATTTTGCGATTCTTGTATCAAAGAATTTTACAAAGCCGTTTAAGACGCCGATCGCGTACGGAAAGCAGATCGCACAGCTTTCCAATATGCTCTGTGACGGAAGGATTCTGGTGCAGACCTTTGGCGATTTCAGACGGGGGAGGAGGACAACCGAGGAGCGGCTTTGCAGAAACAATCTGATTCCAACCCTAAAGGACGCCGTACCGGGCGATTTGTCGCTTGTGTTCCCGCATCGTATTATGGTGGATATTGAGGAGATGATTCTGGCGCTTGATAAGGTGACGCCCGGTATTGCCAGTGATGAAACGCTGCTTTATGGCGTTGAGGTGAAATTCTATTCCAATAAGGTAGTTGTCAATGAGGATTTTGAGACGAGTGTGCGGGGGCTTCGCGCCATCGGCGACGGAGCGTCTGTGACAAGGGGATTACAGCAGGCGTCTGCGAACGGCATTTCCGTCGCGCGCAGCATTCTGCATACAATGGAGATATAAGGGTAAAATACATGAGAAAAAGCAAGACTGCGAGAGGGTGGCTGCGCGCGCTTGCCGCGGCTGTCTGTATGGCGCTTCTGCTGTCCGGCTGCCAGATCGGAGATAAGGAGTTTGTAATATCAAAAGCCTTAAATAGCAGACAGGTTTTTAAGATTGGACGGAGTGTCTGTGATTTAAAGGAGGCAAAGGTCTATCTTGCCAATTATCAGAATATTTATGGAACGGCGTATTCCATCAATCTGTGGGAGCATGATTTCGGCGATGAATCGCTGACAGAGTATGTCAAGGCGGTTGTGCTGGAGGAGCTTACCACGGTCTATTGCATGGATCTTTTGGCGGAATCGCAGGGGATGTCGCTTACGAAGGAGGAGCTGCGGAGGGTTGCGACGGCTGCCGCGGAATATTACGATTCTCTTTCAAGAGAGGAGCTGTCTTATCTGGGAGTATCGGAGGATGATCTTGAGGAGTACTATGCCCACTATGCATTGGCACAGAAGCTCTATCACTCTCTGACCTCAGACGTCAATGAGGAGGTCAGCGACGATGAGGCGCGCGTGATGGAGATTATGCAGATTTTTGTGACAGGTGAGGAGAAGGCCGCGACTGTGCAAAAGAAGCTTCTGGAGGGAGAGGATTTTGCTGCCGTGGCAAATAATTATAATGAAAAAGCAGCGATCCAGGTGATGGTTTCCCGTGATGATTTTTCTGAGGACGTCGCGGAAATCGTATTCCGGCTTGACGACGGGGAAATTTCACAGATGATAACGACCGAGGACGGCTACTATTTTATCAAATGTCTGAATAAGTATCATGAGGAGCTGACGGAGGAAAATAAAAAAAATATCGTGGGGCGGCGCCAAAAGGAGGCGTTTGACGATGTTTACCGTGAATTTGCAGAGTCGCAGGAATCATATCTGAACGAGGAGCTGTGGGAGGAGCTTACCTTAGAGACAGGGGGAGAGATTGCCACGGACAGCTTCTTTTCCGTTTTTCGCAAGCATTGCGGGGATATTTAGAGAGAAAGATACATAGAAACAGAGGTGTAGTTTGTGACAAAGGATATGACAAGCGGCGCGCCGATGAAGCTGATACTCGGCTTCTCGGTGCCGTTGTTATTCGGGTTTTTATTTCAGCAGTTTTATAATCTTGTCGATACGCTCATCGTGGGGCGCTATCTTGGCGTTGACGCACTTGCCGCAGTGGGCTCGACAGGGTCTTTAAATTTTTTGATCATTGGCTTTTGTATGGGTGTCTGCAACGGCTTTGCGATCCCGCTCGCACATAAATTCGGCGCCGGAGAATACAGCGGGATGCGGGCATTTATGATGAATGCCGTCTATCTTTCCGTTGTCTTTTCGGTTGTTATGACAGTGTTTACCGTTGCTTTTTGCAGACCGATCTTGGAGCTGATGCAGACGCCGGAAAATATTATTGACGAGGCGTATGCTTATATCGTCATCATTTTTATCGGGATTCCGGCAACGTATCTGTATAACCTGATTTCGGGTGTGATCCGTTCGATGGGAGACAGCCGCACGCCGGTCGTGTTTCTTGTGATGGCGTCCGTCATCAATATCGTGCTTGATATTGTCCTGATCGTATGGGTGGATATGGGCGTGGCAGGAGCGGCAGTCGCAACAGTTGTCTCGCAGCTGCTCTCGGGGCTTGGATGTCTGATCTACAGCTTGCGAAGGTTTGAGCTTCTGCGCACCGATCGGGAGGAGCGGAGGCTTCAGGCTTCTTATATCAAGACACTGTGCGGTATGGGTGTGCCGATGGGGCTGCAGTATTCCATTACGGCGATCGGAAGCGTGGTTTTGCAGAGCGCTGTCAATACGCTGGGATCGGATGCGGTGGCGGCAATGACTGCCGGAAGCAAGATCAGTATGTTCTTCTGCTGTCCGTTTGACGCGCTTGGTTCTACGATGGCGACTTACGGCGGTCAGAATATGGGCGCAGGAAAGCTTTCCCGTATCGGGGCAGGATTAAGAGCGTCCACGGTGCTTGGAGTTATCTATGCGGCGGCCGCCTTTTTGATTCTTTTCTTCACGGGGGAGTATCTGGCGCTGTTTTTCGTGGAGAAGGCGTCGCCGCAGATCATAGCGGACGTACATCTGCTTTTGATCATTAACAGTGCTTTTTATGTGCCGCTGCTGTTTGTCAATACCGTGCGTTTTTTGATACAGGGGATGGGCTATAGTAAATTTGCGATTTTTGCGGGCGTGTTTGAGATGGCGGCAAGAACATTGGTCGGCTTTGCGTTTGTGCCGGTGTTTGGATTTGCAGCCGCCTGCTTTGCCAGTCCCGTTGCGTGGGTGTTTGCGGATATTTTCCTGTTTCCCGCTTATGTCTATGTATACCGCCGCAGTGAGCGTCTGCTGCAGACGGCGTAAAAATAAAAAAGGAATGGAAGGGGAGCGCTTATGTTGGAGTTATGGAAGGCAATTATTTTTGGTATCGTAGAGGGGATCACGGAATGGCTGCCAATCAGCAGCACCGGGCATATGATTCTGCTAAATGAATTTTTGACGCTCAATGTGGAGAAGTCTTTTTGGGATATGTTTCTTGTCGTCATTCAGCTTGGCGCGATTCTTGCGGTCGTTGTTTTGTTCTGGAGCCAGATATGGCCGTTCGGGCTTTCCGGCGGCAGAAGGTCATCGCGCAATCAGGGAAGTATTTGGAGAGAGGACTATTGCTTTGTCGGACCGATCGCTGTGAAAATGCCGATCATTATAAACTGGATGAAGATCGTGCTTGCCTGTTTTCCAGCGATCGTGTTTGTTGCGCTGGGCTTGGATGATACCTGTGACGAATTATTTTATAATCCGATCGGCGTGTCTGTTGCGCTGATCGTGTTTGGCGTTGCATTTTTGATCGTGGAAAACCGCAATGCAGGAAAAACGGCGCGGGTGGAGACCATGTATGAGATTACGTGGAAGATGGCTGCGCTTATTGGTATCTTTCAGCTTCTTGCAGCAGCGTTTCCGGGAACGTCGCGTTCCGGTGCAACGATTGTCGGTGCGCTTTTGATCGGTATATCCAGAAAGGCGGCGAGTGAGTTTACTTTTATTCTGGCGATCCCCGTCATGGCGGGTGCAAGTCTTTTAGAGCTGCTTGATTTTGGCTTTTTGCTCAGCAGCGACGAGTGGATCATTCTGCTTGGCGGTATGGCAAGCGCTTTCGTGGTATCGATCATAGTGATCAAGTTTTTGCTGGGATATATCAGAAAGCATGATTTTAAGGTGTTTGGCTGGTATCGGATCGTGCTTGGTATCGTCGTATTGGCATATTTTTGGATCAAGTAAATATACGGAAAGCAGTTTGAAAAATTGCATTGCGATAAATCGCTTCAAAGCGGAGGAGTTTTATGAGTATTTTAAATGTAGAGCATTTAACGCATGGATTTGGAGACCGTGCGATTTTTGATGATGTGTCGTTTCGTCTGTTAAAGGGAGAGCATATCGGATTGGTCGGGGCAAACGGAGAGGGAAAGTCCACGTTTATGAATATTGTGACAGGTAAGCTGATGCCGGATGAGGGTAAGATTGAGTGGGCGAAGCAAGTGCGCGTGGGCTATCTCGACCAGCACTCCACGCTGACAAAGGGCATGACGATCGAGCGTGTGTTAAAGTCCGCGTTCGCATGGCTGTTTGAGATGGAAGAAAAGATGAATCAGATCTGTGATTCTCTTGGAGAGGCGCCGCCGGAGGAGATGGACGCCATGATGGAGGAGCTTGGCGTGATCCAGGATGCGCTCACGCTCCATGATTTCTATGTGATCGATGCGAAGGTGGAGGAGGTTGCGCGTGCGCTGGGACTGTTAGAGCTTGGTCTGGAGCATGACGTGACGGATCTAAGCGGCGGGCAGCGTATGAAGGTGCTTTTAGCCAAGCTTCTTTTGGAGAAGCCGGATATTTTACTTTTGGATGAGCCGACAAACTATCTGGACGCCGAGCATATTGCATGGTTAAAGCGTTACCTGACCGAGTATGAGAACGCTTTTATTTTAATTTCGCACGATATTCCGTTTTTAAATGATGTTGTGAATATCATTTATCATATGGAGAACCAGCGGCTTGACCGTTATGTGGGGAATTATGAGAAGTTCGAGGAGGTCTATGCGGTCAAGAAAGCGCAGCTTGAGGCGGCGTACCGCAAGCAGCAGCAGGAGATCAGCGAGCTGAAGGATTTTGTCGCCAGAAATAAAGCGCGTGTGGCGACGAGAAATATGGCGATGTCAAGGCAGAAGAAGCTGGATAAAATGGAAGTGATCGAGCTTGCCGCGGAACGTCCCAAGCCGGAGTTTTCTTTTCCGGTGGGGCGGACGCCGGGAAAATATATTTTTGAGACAAAGGACCTTGTGATCGGCTATGACGAGCCGCTTTCTATACCGCTGAACATTTCGCTGGAACGCGGGCACAAGGTAGCGCTCGTGGGTGCAAACGGAATCGGCAAGACGACACTTTTAAAGAGTATTCTCGGACTGATCCCAGCGTTAAAGGGAAATGTGGTTTTGGGAGAAAATTTAGAGACCGGATATTTTGAGCAGGAGATCAAGGGGGAGAATCGGCATACCTGTATTGATGAAATTTGGGAGGAGTTTCCGTCTTTTACACAGTATGAGGTGCGCGCGGCGCTCGCGCGCTGCGGTCTGACGACGAAGCATATTGAAAGCCAGGTGCGCGTGCTAAGCGGGGGAGAGCAGGCAAAGGTGCGCCTGTGCAAGCTGATGAACCGTCCGACGAACATCCTGCTTTTGGACGAGCCGACGAACCATCTCGATGTGGATGCAAAGGAGGAATTACAGCGTGCCCTAAAGGCATATCGCGGAACGATCCTTTTGATCTGCCATGAGCCGGAGTTTTACCAGGAGATTGTAAATGAGGTGTGGGACTGCTCGAAGTGGACGACGAAGATAGGATAGGCAGAAATTTCATCAAAACATATTGCGTTTTCATACAAAAGTAGTATAATGCTGATAACACAATAAGAAGGCTTACCTGTTTTGATGGAGGCAGAGGTATGGGGAAAATTATTAAAAGATTTGCGGTAGCAGCTGTTATGGTCACAATGCTGTTCTCGAATGCGGCGGTAGCGCAGGCAGGGGAATGGAGTACAGAAGCTCTTGAGAGCAGTACGAAAGCAGATACGCAAGTATTGCAGAGGAAGGTTATTGAGAAGGAGTGTAGATTTACAGGGCGTAAAGAGACGTATATGATTGATTCTGTGGAAAAGACATCTGCATCCTCCTTAACATTAGAAATGCCAAAGGATGGCAATCAGGACTTGGTGCAGGGAACCATCTATTTTTCGGCTTTTCCGGGTGGAAAATCAGTGAGCTTAAAATATGCGAATTATGCGAATGAAACATACACGGTTGATCTGTCAAGTGTTCCTGACGGTCGATATACGTTAAGTATTGATGGATTTGCAGTTGGTTCATCAGGAAAAGCAATAGTTAATCTTTCTTATAAAGAGTAGATGAGCAGATAAGATAACAGGTAAGCATTTCTTATTGTATGACAAGCAACGCACTAAGGGGGGCTGCATATGAGTATACAGATTACAAATAATTCCGCAGGCTACGGGAGGATGCCGTTATTCCAAAAGGGGTATCGTGGAAATAACAGAGATTTTTTGGATCGGATCGAGGCGGAGAAAGATGATTCGGGAGAAAGTATCAGAGGTAACGGGATCTCGATTTATGATGCATATGCGATCATGCAAAAGCCGAATTTGATGTTTAACAAGAATAATACCGTGAGTAATCTGAAAGATGTGTTAAACGGAGAAGTACATCCGATTGATAATGCGAAGTATAGCATTTCTTTGGACGCAGAGGGGCGCTGGGAAATCTATAACAAGGAATTGGATATTACTATGTGCTTTAGACCGGAGGATGCAAATATTCAGATTGATGAAAAGACAGGAAAAGCTTATATTATAAGTGATATTTCTGATCCTGCAAAGATGGATGTAATGTTTGCAGATGACGAGTTATTAGGGTATTTAAAGCAATTTTTGAATACGGATGAGATTCCTACTGTTCCGCTTGATTCGAGGTGTACCATTGAAATTGATTCCTATACAGGCATTGAACGGATGAGATTTGAAGGTGAGTATGATACCGATCTTATCATAACCAGCCGGAAACAGTTGGAAAAATTGCAGGAGCTGGCAGATTTATATCTGAGGGATTATCCAAATCTCGTTTCTGAGAATCTGGCACTGAGGTATTATGCAGTGGGTGAGGTAAAAGGGCATGTTTTTCGGACAGAGAATGGCATTATAACAATTCAGATAAATGCTATTGGTTATTCTGATGAGAATAATCCGGAAAAGGGCTGGTCAATTTTCTATCCCCCGGAAACAGGTTTCTATGAAGAATTGTCTAAGGCGATTCTGGAGGGCATCATAGCGGGAGCGGACCTTGAGAAGTTTTCTGAATGGGAAAAGTTTTTCGAGGAGAGAATGATAAATTACGAGGTATATGTTCTGGATACCAAGCGAAGTGAGGAGGAAGAAATAGGGGGATTGGATCAGTTTCCCATTTCCTTTTAGGGAAAGAACATTGTCTGTTGCATTGTATCTGTGCGGTATGCTATGATAACTGGCAGAAGATACGAAAAGAGAAAGAGCAGGAAGCTATGTGTATTGATGAGGTACGATTTGAACAGGCAAAAAACAGAATCATAAATGTTCCGCGAAGCCGTCAGGGGATCGGAACCCTTTCCGAGAAAACAACACATGCGGTGCTAAAGCATTACTATGCCCCGGATGAAAGACTGCATGAGGTGCCGGTTGAAAATTTTGTTGCGGATATCTGTACCGGGTCTGAGATCATTGAGATTCAGACCCGGTCTTTTCATGTGATGAGAAGAAAGCTGGCGGCGTTTCTGCCCCAATATCCCGTGACGATCGTCTATCCGATCCCACATCAGAAATGGCTTTACTGGATCAACGAGGAGACGGGAGAGACCTCCGGGGGACGAAAATCTCCGAAAAAGGGAAGTCCATATCAGGCGTTTATCGAATTGTATAAAATACGGCAGTTTTTGGCAGACCCGAACCTGCATTTCCGTTTTGCGCTGCTGGATATGGAGGAGTATCGTTTGTTAAACGGGTGGAGCAGGGATAAGAAAAAAGGAAGTGAACGGTTTGACCGCATACCGACTGCGTTTGTGCAGGAGGTGTGTGTGGATCGCAGAGAGGATTATATGCAGTTTGTTCCATATGATCTTCCGCAGACATTTACGGCGAAGGAATTTGCGCGGTGCGCGAAGATTCCGATCCGACTTGCGCAGACGACGCTTCTGCTTTTAACGGAACTGGGAATGGTAGAACGGATCGGAAAAGAGAAAAGAAGCTACCTTTATCAGGTTTGTGAAATTATTTCATAAAAAAGCCTTTTCTTTTCTGAAAAAACATGTTATACTCCATGAATGAATAATTATACATAAAAAATGTAAGAAAAATCATTGCAGGAGAGTGTGACTATGAAAAAGAAAAAACAGATACTTTGTCTGCTGCTTGCGGGAATGGCGCTTTTTGGCGTGGCTGCCTGCGGGCAGAAGGGAACAGAGGCACAAACAGCAGAGAGCACAGAGTCATCGGTCAAAACCGTAGCGTCAGTGGATGATCTGTCGGGTGCGCGTATCGGTGTGCAGCTTGGAACCACAGGTGATATTTATGTGAGTGATTATGAGGGCGACGGCTCCGGTACGGTCGTGGAGCGCTACAATAAGGGAGCGGATGCGGTACAGGCGCTAAGGCAGGGGAAGATTGACTGCGTTGTGATCGATGAGCAGCCGGCAATGAAGTTTGTGGAGCAAAACAGCGGTCTTAAGATTCTGGAGGAGGAGTTTACGCTCGAGGATTACGCCTTTCTCATGGCAAAGGAGAACGAGGAGCTCTTGACGAAGATAAACGGGGCGCTTGCCGAGCTTGGCGAGGAAGGCGTCTTGGATGAGATCAAGAAAAATTATGTCGGCGCAGAATCTGAAATCGGAAAATATCCATATGAGCCAGCCGATACAGCGCGTCCAAACGGAACGCTCGTTGTTGCGACAAACGCAGAATTTCCGCCTTATGAATATTATGAGGATGGAAAGATCACCGGCATGGATATTGACATTATGCAGGCGGTCTGCGACAAGCTTGGCATGGAGCTTAAGGTTGAGGATATGGCGTTTGATTCCATTATTCCGGCGATAGCCAGCGGAAAAGCAGACGTTGGGGCCTCCGGCTTTACCGTGACGGAGGAGCGAAAAAAGAATGTGAATTTCTCGGATACATACACAACCTCAAAACAGGTGATCATTGTGGCAGATGCAGAGGCGGTGCAGGCAGGGCAGACGCTTTCAGAGCGGTTTTACAGCAGTTTTATACAGGAAAATCGCTTTATGTATCTGCTGAGGGGACTTGGAAATACGGTTGTCATTACCGTTTTTGCAGTGATGATCGGTATTGTGCTCGGATTTTTGATCGCAGTCGTTCGCACGAATCACGACAGAAACGGCGGTCTTACGGTGCTTAATGCCATCTGTAAGGCGTACCTGACAATCGTGCGGGGAACGCCTGTCATGATCCAGCTTTTGATCATTTACTATGTTATTTTCCAGAGCATGACGATCAATAAGCTGGTCGTGGCAGTCATCGCCTTTGGTCTGAACTCGGCAGCGTATGTGGCGGAAATTGTGCGCTCCGGTATTATGGCAGTTGACGTCGGACAGTTTGAAGCGGGCAGAAGTCTGGGTCTGACGTATCGGCAGACAATGATGAGCATCGTAATGCCGCAGGCGGTAAAGAATATCCTTCCGGCATTATGCAATGAGTTTATCAGTCTCTTAAAGGAGACCTCGATCAGCGGTTACATTGGCTTTATGGATCTGACAAAGGGCGGAGATATCATAAGGAGTGTCACCTATGATGCATTGCTGCCTCTGCTTGCGGTAGCACTCATCTATTTGCTGATGGTGATGGCATTGAGTAAGGGTGTAAATCTGTTAGAAAGGAAGTTGCGGAATAATGAGCGATAATACAGTGATCTTAGAGACAAAGAACCTGCGTAAGGCATTTGACGGGCAGGAGGTTTTAAAGGGAATTACGACAACGATCCGAAAAGGAGACGTGCTTGCACTGATCGGACCGTCCGGCTGCGGAAAATCAACATTTTTACGGTCCTTAAATCTCCTTGAGACGCCGACGGACGGTCATGTGCTGTTTGAGGGAACGGACCTCACTGCTTCGTCTGTCGACATCAATCAGGTGCGTCAGAAGATTGGAATGGTATTTCAGCAGTTTAATCTGTTTCCCAATATGACGATTGAGGAAAATATCATGCTTGCGCCGGTGAAGCTTGGCAGGATGGCGAAGGAGGATGCAAAAAAGAAGGCGGCAGAGCTTTTGGAGCGCATTGGTTTAAGTGATAAGGCGGATGCTTATCCCGCACAGCTTTCCGGCGGACAAAAGCAGCGTATCGCGATCATCCGTTCGCTGGCGATGAACCCGGATATTATTCTTTTTGACGAGCCGACCTCAGCGCTCGACCCCGAAATGGTCGGAGAGGTGCTTGCCGTTATGAAGGAGCTTGCGCAGGACGGCATGACGATGGTAGTGGTAACGCACGAAATGGGCTTTGCGCGAGAGGTCGCGAACCGCGTGATGTTTATCAATGACGGTGTGATCCAGGAGGAGGGGACGCCGCAGGAGGTGTTTGGAAATCCGAAAAGCCCAAGACTTCAGGAGTTTTTATCCAAGGTTCTCTGACAATTGTCAGAAAATATAGGGAGAGAGGTCCAATAAAGACGCAAAATTCTGTACAAACAGAATATTTTGTGGTAAAATGTAAAGAAAGCTTTCTTATTTAAGAAGAAAGTATGATACATATGAGGAGGTTTTGTTATGGCGGAGAATAGGGAAACGCAGGCAGAACGACAAACACCGGGACAAAGACGGAGAGGGATCGCGGACCAGATCAGGAGACGGATTGGGCTTGATGTGCTGCTTGTATTGATCGTGGTGGCTGCTGCATCTATTTTTATGGCGCGCGGAGTGCTCATGGAGACAAAGAGGGAGCAGCTGACACTGCAATCGGAGCTTGTGTCTTACCAGCTTGCAGATTTTTTTCATCAGTATGAGAGGATCACGGAGCAGCTTGCCGTTAATCCGCAGCTGCGGCAGGTGTTAAAGGATACAAAGGCAGGAAGCGCCCTGCCGGATACCGAGGGCTATCCGATTGTTTTTGAAAATCTCAAGAATACTGCCGGAATGGATACGCAGAATATTTTTGCAACATGGGTTGCGGATGCAGATGCAAACATGATGGTGCAGTCGGACGGCTTTGTTTCCGATGCGTCCTTTGAGATTACGGAAAGACCGTGGTATATCTGTACGGAGCAGCAGCGCACGATCTTAACGGAGCCTTATGAGGACATCAGTACGGGAAACACAATTTTGACGGCGGCGACACCTGTCTATGACAAGGACGGAAAAACGCTTCTTGGCGTGGTGGGTATGGATATTTCGTTGGAAAAGATCGATAAGATGATGGCGGAGCATAAAATCGGTGAAAAAGGTTTTGTAGTGCTGCTGTCAGCAGAGGGGACGATCATCTATCATCCGTCGGCGGATATGATCCGGCGAAATATTTCCGAGGCACAGCTGTCTCAGAATGTACTGGATGCACTGGAGGCAGACGAAGCCTGTTTCCTAAGGTATAAGCAGGCAGGAAATGTTCAGTATGGCTATGTGAGTGAAGTCGGCAATACGGGCTATATGGTAGTCAGTGATCTTCCGGCAGGGGAATATTATGCAGAGCTGGTACAGCTGATCATCATTCTGCTTATTTTGTTCGTACTTGGAATGGGCGTGGTACAGATAGGCTTAACAAGAGCGGCAACGAAGATCACGCGTCCGTTAAAGGAGCTGAATGAAACAGCACAAAAGCTTGCCGAGGGCAATCTTGATGTGAAGCTTCAGATTGATTCCAAGGATGAGGTCGGAGAGCTTGGAGCCTCGATCAATGAGACGGTAAAACGTTTAAAGAATTATATCGCTTATATTGATGAAATTTCTGAGGTGCTTTCACGCATGGCGGAGGGCAAGCTTGTCATCGAGTTAAAATATGATTATGTCGGTGAGTTTTTGAAGGTGAAACAGGCGTTGATCAATATTTCAACCTCGATGAATGAGGTAATGCTTGGCATCAGTGAGAGCGCCGAGCAGGTATCTGCGGGTGCTGATGATCTGGCAAAGGCATCACAGGACCTTGCGGGCGGCGCCGGTACACAGGCTGCGGCTGTCGAGGAGCTTGTTGCAACAGCGACTTCGATTACCGAGCAGGTTGAGGAAAATAAGCAGGAGGCTGAAAACTCTGCGAGAGAGGCGATGCAGGTCGCAAAGAAGATGGAGGACAGCCAGGATCAGATGAATCGCATGATGGAAGCGATGAATAAGATTCAGGAGACGTCGCGGGAAGTTGTCGGAATCATCAAGACGATCGAGGAGATTGCAGACCAGACGAATTTGTTGGCGCTGAATGCGGCGATTGAGGCAGCGCGTGCCGGCGAGGCGGGCAGAGGCTTTGCGGTGGTTGCAGGGGAGATTGGCAATCTGGCGGAGCAGAGCGCGAAGGCAGTCAATGTGACGCGTGATATGATCGGGGTATCTTTGGATGAGATTGAAAAAGGAAACAGCCTTGCGGAGGAGGTTCTGGATTCACTTAAGGATTCTGTCAAAGCGATCGAGCGTGTCAACGGCATGATCCAAAAGACCTCGGAAAATGCGGTACGTCAGGCGGCAAGTATGGAGCAGATCAAGGATGGAATCGAGGAAATCTCACAGGCAGTGCAGGATAATTCGGCAACGGCGCAGGAGAGCTCGGCAACCTCTGAGGAGCTTGCAGCACAGGCAACCACATTAAATGAGATGGTACAGAGATTTGAATTGAACAGATAAAAAGATTTTTGAGGGGGCTGTTGCAAAAGTAGATAAATAATCTACTGGAGCAACAGCTCCGTTTTTAT
>Avalanche_p1__coassemble_610_pt1 | contig 68994 bp, 64 predicted proteins | sample Avalanche_p1__metabat2_low_PE_018 | metagenome-assembled genome bin Avalanche_p1 | reverse complement strand
TAGGCCTCCTGTGCTTCCTTAAACTTTTCTTCGCATTCCTTATCATCGGGATGCATATCGGGATGATATTTCTTGGCAAGGACGCGGAACGCTTTTTTGATGTCCGCATCAGACGCACCTTTACTGACGCCTAAGACCTCATAATAATCTCTCTTGTCTGCCATAACGATTCCTCATTTCCAAACTCTCATGTATCACATCTTTTTTGCATATTCTGCACAGCCCTCTCGTCCTTTATGAGAGAGACCTCAGTCTGCTTCTTTGCAGTTTTCGGCGTGCGCACGGGGCTTTCAGATAAAGCAACCCGAAAACCCCGTACCGCCAAAACATTTATACCTCTTTAAAATCTGCATCCACAACGTCATCCGCAGCATTTCCTGTCTGTGCTCCCATATCAGGACCAGCTCCTGCCTGTGCGCCCTGTGTCTGCTCATACATCTTCGCAAACACCTTCTGTGCACTCTGTGTCAGCTTCTCCTGCAAGGATTTCAGCTCTGCCACATCTGCCTCTGTCATCTCCTCAGCATTCTGATGTGCCTCAAGGAAGGACTTCACAGCGTTTAGATCACTCTCAACCTCCGACTTGTCAGCCGCGTCGATATTCGCACCTACCTGATCAAGCGCCTGCTGTGTCTGGAATACGAATCCGTCTGCGTCATTTCTCGCATCGATCGCCTCTTTCCGTTTCTTATCCTGTGCCTCGTACTCTGCCGCCTCTCTGACAGCCTTGTTGATCTCATCCTCTGACATATTCGAGCCGGCTGTGATCGTGATGTGCTGCTCCTTGCCTGTTCCAAGATCCTTTGCAGAAACATTTACAATACCGTTTGCATCAATATCAAACGTAACCTCGATCTGCGGAACACCGCGGCGTGCTGGCGGAATACCGTCCAGACGGAACTGTCCGAGCGACTTATTATCTCTTGCAAACTGTCTCTCACCCTGTACAACGTTGATGTCAACGGAAGTCTGGTTATCGGCAGCCGTTGAGAAAATCTGGCTTTTCTTTGTCGGAATTGTCGTATTTCTCTCGATCAATCTCGTAGCAACGCCTCCCATTGTCTCAATGGAAAGTGAAAGCGGTGTAACATCCAAAAGAAGAATCTCACCTGCACCGGCGTCTCCTGCAAGCTTACCTCCCTGAATGGAAGCTCCGATCGCTACACACTCGTCAGGATTTAACGATTTACTCGGCTCCTTGCCTGTCAGCTGTCTTACCTTATCCTGTACTGCCGGAATACGCGTAGAACCACCGACTAAGAGCACCTGACCGATGTCTGCGTTTGTCAATCCTGCGTCGCGCATTGCGTTCTGTACCGGAATCGCTGTCCGCTCTACCAGATCATGTGTCAGCTCATCAAATTTTGCTCTGGTAAGATTCATGTCAAAATGCTTCGGACCCTCTGCCGTTGCCGTAATGAACGGAAGGTTGATATTTGTCGTAGTTGCGGAAGAAAGCTCCTTCTTTGCTTTCTCTGCTGCCTCTTTTAATCTCTGAAGCGCCATCTTATCATTTGATAAGTCAACGCCCTCTGCCTTTTTAAACTCATCGATCATCCACTGTGTGATCTTGTTATCAAAGTCATCACCGCCAAGACGTGTATCGCCATTTGTCGCAAGCACTGCGATAACGCCGTCTGCAATCTCAATGATAGAAACATCAAAGGTACCGCCGCCTAAGTCGTATACCATGATCTTCTGCTCCTTCTCATTATCAAGACCATACGCTAACGCTGCGGCTGTCGGCTCATTGATGATACGCTTTACATCAAGCCCTGCGATCTTGCCCGCATCCTTGGTTGCCTGACGCTGCGCGTCATTGAAGTATGCCGGAACGGTAATAACCGCCTCGGTTACCTTCTCTCCCAGATACCCTTCCGCATCTGCTTTAAGCTTCTGGAGCACCATTGCAGAAATCTGCTGCGGAGAATACTGCTTGTCGTCGATTGCTACCTTATGATCGGTTCCCATATGTCTCTTGATCGAAGAAATCGTTTTCTCCGCATTCGTAACTGCCTGACGCTTTGCCGGCTCTCCGACCAGTCTCTCACCATTTTTGGTGAATGCCACGATGGACGGTGTTGTTCTTGCGCCCTCCTGATTGGCGATAACGGTCGGCTTTCCGCCCTCCATAACCGCTACACAGCTATTTGTTGTTCCTAAATCGATACCTATGATTTTTCCCATGATATTTTCCTCCTGAAATAATAAAAAGAATCTTATGAATAAGAAATAGCTCCACCGGCGAAACTATCCGCCAAGGTGAAAGTAATTACCTTGCTTTATGCAAAAGGCTACGGTACAACCGCCACCATACTATGACGCACAACTGCGTCCTTGTAGGTATAGCCCTTAAGCATCTCCTGCGCTACCACGCCGGATCCATACTCATCGCTTTCCATCTGCATCACTGCATTATGAAAATCAGGGTCAAACTCGGCTCCGACAGCTTCAATCGGCTTGACGCCGATCGCCTCCAGCTCAGTGAGCATCTGCTTGTAAACCTTATCCATGCCGACAACAAACGGATCCTCTTTGTCCTCCTCGTCAACCATAGTAAAGCCTCGCTCAAAATTATCAATGACCGGCAAAATCTTCTCGATAATACATCTTGCTCCCATATCGTACATCTGTGTCTTTTCCTTTTCGGTACGCTTACGGAAGTTTTCAAACTCCGCCATCTGGCGCTTCAGCTTATCGCTCAGCTCCTCGATCTGCTCATCTTTTTTATCCTTCTTCTTTTTAAAGAAGCCCTTCTTCGCATCGCCCTGCGTGTCCTTGGTTTTATCCGCCTCCCCGGTCTCCTGCGCGTCCTCTGCATCCTCACTGCAGACAGCTTCTTCCTCCGTCTCCTCTGCCGGCTGTTCCTCCAAAGCTTCCTCGCTCTCTGCCGCCGCTTCCTGCTCTAATGCTTCTTCTAAAATCTCTTCCTGCTTCTCTGACATGATCTTCCTCCATACGGACTTTCCTTATGTCTGCCCGTTCTTCCTGTCTAAAATTCCATCCAGTGAATTTTTCAGAATCTTTAAATTATCCATCACCTTCTCGTAATCCATCCGCTTAGGACCTACAATCCCGATCGTCCCGCGGACTCCCTCGCCTAACTCATAGGTTGCTGTCACAACACTGCAGTCACGCATCGTCTGAATCGGGCTCTCATTTCCTATATAAACCTGAATCCCCGTATTTTCCTGCTCCAACAGGTTTTCAGTTACAAGGCTTGCCAGCTGCTGCTTCTCCTCAAAGGTAGAGATCAGCTCACTTGCTTTTGCAGAATCGCTCAATTCCGGATACTTAAAAATATTGGTCGTTCCGCTGGTATAAACACGGATATCCTCGTCTTCTCCCATCGTCTCCGCCACCGTATCAAGCACATTGCTGATGATGTCACTGTGGATGCCCGCCTGTTCCTTAAGCTTGGAGATCGTCGCCAGATTAATCTCCTGCAGTGCGAGCCCATTCAAGTTGGAATTGAGCAAAAAATTAAGCTTTAGCATCGTCTCATTATCGATCGGCTCCGATACCGGAATGATCTTATTCCGCACCAGATTCGCCTCTGTGACGATCACTGCCAGAACCTGCGTACTGTCGACATTGGAAATCTGAATGAATTTTACCTTATTGCCATGATAACTCGGTGCGGTGACCATCGTAGCATAATTCGTGTTATTTGCCAGAATCCTCGCGACCTGCTGCAGCACCTGCTCGACCTTCTCCGTATGCTCAATGACAAAGCTTTTCATCTCATTGACCTCCCGGTCCTTCTCCTCCATCAGGTGATCCACATAAAAGCGATACCCCTTGTCAGACGGAATCCTGCCCGCCGAGGTGTGCGGCTGGACGATATAGCCCAATTCTTCCAGATCCGCCATCTCGTTGCGGATCGTCGCTGAGCTTAAATTCAAATCCGTATACTTTGAAATCGTCCGCGATCCTACCGGTTCTCCGGTCTCCAGATAATTTCGGATGATCGCATCCAGTATTTTGGTTTTTCTCTCGTCTAATTCCAATTCCTCCATCGCAGTCTCCTCTAATCAGAGTATATGCAGTTTCCTTTCTGATTATTAGCACTCATTCATGTGGAGTGCTAATATCTTATGTACCTAAGATAGCACCATCTGTTTTCTTTGTCAACAGAGAATGCAACAAAAATTTGCATTTTATTTTTTCTTAATAATTAACCGGCAGACAGCCAAAAGAAGCTCCTACATCTCAAAGACAGCAAGCGTCCCAAAGTCGAAAAGAGCGGGAATACAGCATAACTGCTGTTTCCCACTCTTTTTGTCCGTTTCTTCCCCGTATCGTCAGATGATAGGTTCTGATCTTGCGTCCTATTCTCTTTTTATGCCGCGTTCCTTCTATACTTATTCATACCGCAACGCGTCGATAACCTCCATCTTGGCAGCCTTGTTTGCCGGATAATATCCGAAGAACACACCCGTAAGCATAGAGAAGAACAATGAAAGCATGATCGCCATTCCCGACGGATGCACTTCCATAATAATGTAGCTTGCATACTCCGAGTACATATTCTGGATGACAAAGCCCGCAACCTGACCGAGCAATGCGCCGACGCCGACGCCGATCAGGATGCCGATCACACCGCCGATCAGACAGAGCATGATCGCCTCGATCACAAACTGCTGACGGATAATCCCACGCTTTGCTCCAAGCGCCATGCGCACACCGATTTCCTTTGTGCGCTCCGTGATTGACACCAGCATGATATTCATAACACCGACGCCTCCTACGACGAGCGAAATTGCCGCAATGCCCGATACCGCCAGCGTGATCACGTTGAGCACGGTGCTGATCATTCCCATATCAGACTGCATGTTATATGCAAACACATGGTAGTCCTCATTATCTGCATAGACATTCTCAAAATAAGCCGTAATATCTGCCGTTGCTTTCTCTACATCTGCAAGCGGCGTAAGCAGTACGTTAAAGTACTCATATCCGCTGCGGTCCGCTCCCTGCAGCTTAAAGCAGGTCTGGATCGGAATCATCATCTCGGTAACGCGGTCCTTTTCAGGGATCGATGTATCGACCTTTCCAAAGAGCGCCTGATTGTATTTGTAGACTCCGACGATTACCAGATCAAAAATGCCGCCGTCCGAGGTCGTGACGGAAATCTTCTCTCCGATCGGATTCTCCCCGTGAAAATAACGGTCCGCCATCGTGTCTGCAATGAGACAGACTTTTTTCTGCGTTGCATTGTCCTCACTTGTCATATTTCGTCCGGCATGCATCTCAAGCTTCATATAGTCCATCATTTCCGGCGTAACGCCCTGGATATTGACATTGGCATAATTTTCTGCATCGGCAGGATCCTTGATCTGTCCTGAGCCAAGATACGTCTGTGCAGCAAAGCCCTTGATCTCATCGGGATATGCCTCAACCAAGCCGTCCAGCATCTCCTGCGACACATAATCCTCGTCCTCCATCTCAGGCATTACCCATGTCGCCCACTCATCCTCCGTTTCCGGATACCGCGGCTCCACATAGGTCGATACCGTATTTCCGCCCATCGAATTTAAGGTTGCCGTCAGCGTGCTCTGGATCGAGCCTCCGATCGTGGTGATGATGATCACGGAGCTGATACCGATAATGATGCCGAGCATTGTCAGGAGGGAACGCATCTTATTTGAAAAAATACTTGTAATCGCTTCCTTAATATTCTCAAAAAACATCAGCGCTCACCTCCCTTATCTGCCACAATTTCTCCGTCTAACAGCGTTACGATCCGCTGTGTCTCCGCCGCAAGCTCCTGGGAGTGGGTGATCAGTACGATCGTTTTTCCCTGCTCCTCATGAAGCTTGTGGAATAAATCCATGACCATATGTCCGGTCTTTGAGTCAAGCGCTCCGGTCGGCTCATCGGCAAGGATGATCGCCGGATCGTTGATCATCGCGCGCGCAATCGCCACACGCTGCTTTTGTCCGCCGGAGAGCTCATTCGGGCGGTGCATTGCACGTTCATCCATGCCCACCATCGCAAGCATCTCCATTGCGCGTTCCTTCTGCGCCTTAATGCGCGTCTCTCCATACATCAGCGGCACCATGACATTCTTTAATGCGTTCGCACGCGGAAGCAGGTTAAAGTTCTGAAATACAAAGCCGATCCTCTGATTACGGACAGCGCTGCGCACCTCGTCCGTCATACTGTTGACATCCTGCCCCTCTAAGTAATAGTTTCCCGACGTCTGTCTGTCCAGCACTCCAATGATATTCATTAATGTACTTTTTCCGGAACCGGACTCACCGACAATGGAAACAAACTCTCCCTGATGCACGATAAGGTCAATGCCGTGAAGAATCTCCAATTCATTCGGCTTTCCCTGATAATATGTCTTAATTATTTTTTCCATTCGGATTACTGGTTCACTCACTATTGCACACCCCCAACACTCATCGTCGCTGGAGCTGACGACGTTCCCGCTCCGCCGTCTAAGCCCATATCCTGATTCGGATACATCTGCTCCGGTGCAAAGCTCTGTCCCTCTGTGACTGAGAAGGTATTGTCATAAATGAGCATATCCCCTTCCTTCAGCTCTCCGCCGGTCACTTCTGTGTAGTAATCTACCTCCTCGCCTACCTCAATGTTCTTTTTCACTGCCACTGCAGAACCGTCGTCATTTGGCTCTGCCACAAGCACAAAAGCGCCGCCGTTTTCATCATACTGGATCAGATCGTAAGGAACTGCAAGCACATTTCCTTTTTCCTTGAGCATGACCTTCGCTTTTGCTGCCATACCGATCAAAAGGTCATTGTTATCAATCGTGATCTCTACCGAATATCCCGCGCCGGAAGCAGCCCCTCCAGCACTCTCTCCGCCGCCTGCCTGCGACTGTCCCTTTGCACGGACCACTCTTGAAACAGTTCCTGTGATCTCCTCCTCACCTGTCGCGTCTGCCGTCACAACTGCCTTCATTCCCTCCTGGATCTTTAGAATGTCAGCCTCTGCAACGTTTGCAACAAGCTTTAAGCTATTGGTATCCTCGATCGTTAAAATCGTCGTCTTTTCTGCGTTAATGTCACCGACACGCACATTGACAGAGGTCACGACACCGTCGCACGGAGCCTTGATCTCACAGTCTGCCAGCTGCTCTCTTAAATTTGTGAGCGTCTCCTGTGATTTTGCATCAGATTCCTTGTATTTCTCAAGCTCTGCCTGTGTTCTTGCTGTCTCTACCGCGCGGTTTGTTGTCTCCACTGCAGTGTCATAGGCTGTCTTTGCCGTATCAAGCGCGCTCTTTGCCGCATGATATTCCGCATACTCCATCTGTCCGGCGCTGTACTGCATCTGCGCCCAGTTAAATGCTCCCTGCGCGTCGTCTACCGCCTTCTGCGCTGCCGCAAGCTGCGTCTCCTGATCCTTTAGCGCCTGCTCGATCGCTGTCTGTGTCTGCTGGCTGTTAATATCATTGACTGCCTGCGCATTGGAAATATTCTTCTCAAGCTCTGTGAGCTTCTCCTTAATGGAAACGGAATCAAGCGTGCACAAAACATCTCCCGCCTTTACCATGTCGCCGACCTGTACGTTTAACGCCGTGATCTCCGACAGCGCCTTTGAGGTGACATTCGTGCTGCTTGCGCCGGCAATCGTCCCCTTTAATGAGATCGTATCGGAAAGATCCCGAAGCTGTACCGGCCCTACCGAAATGGTATTTGCAACTGTCTCGATCGTCTTTGTCATATTATAGACCGCTCTGCCGATCAGCACTGCGAGAAGCGCTGCGATGACCAGTACAATGATCAGAACCTTTTTCTTTTTCTTCTTGGACTGCACTGCCACGGCAGTCCCATTCTGTTGGATTGCTTTTTTGTCTCTCATTCCTGTCTCTCCCTTTTGTTTTTACAATTTATGGTGATTATACCATGACCCCTTTCGGAAAAAAACGTACTTAAACGAATCTTAAGAAATCTTTAGAATTCCCAACGTTTTCCTTACGTTTCTCCTCATTGTGTTATTGAAATAATACAATAGTTCCAGGGTCTTGTCAACAAAAGATTCCAACGACTTTTTCTCCTTATTTTCGGAAGCTGTCACGAAAAGACCGAATCATCTGTTGCGTTAAGCTAAGCCCCTCCTCATCGTCAGGAAGGTCACTGTAATGCACCCACGCGGCTGATGCCAGCTCCTTCTCATCCAGCCGGAGCGCCGAAGGTTCTTTTACCTCGCAGAAATAACCAAGCAGCAGATTTAAGTCAAAGCCCCACGGCTGACTTCCATAATAACGCGGCTCTGACACGAAAAGCCCCGTCTCCTCAAAAACCTCGCGCCGCACCGTCTCCTCTGCCGTCTCCCCGATTTCCGTAAAGCCTGCAACCAGCGCATAGCGCTTGTACTCCCTGTCCGCATATTTCGTCAACAGGATCGATTCGCCGTTTGTCACGCCAACGATCACCGCCGGAGCGATCTTTGGAAACACCTGACTGCCGCAGCAGGGGCAGGAAAGCATCCGAAGCGTTTCGCTGTGCAAAAGTCTCTGCCCGCATCTGCCGCAAAAGCGGTTGTCACGATACCAGACATAGAGATGCCATGCCGTTGCCGCCGCAAATACAAGCTCCTTCGGCTTTTTGCGGCGCATCGCAAACATCCGCACAAATGAAAAACCGTTCTCCTGCGCTTCCTTTACAAAAGCTTCCGGCAAGCTGGCAAGAAAATACGCACACTCCCCAAGTGAAAAAAGGTATACGGCAGCAGGCATGGACTCCCCGTTGACGCGGCACCAGTCTGCAAGCTCCCCATAGCAAAGATAATCGCTCCTCCCGCCCTCTCTTACAAAAATACAGTCCTCATGAAACGAAAGTACCCGGTCGTTTGACGCGGGTACCTTCTTCTCATACTCATTTTTCATAACAAGCGGAAAAATATCCTGAATCATTCGTTTTTCCTCCCTCATTCTGTCCGTATCGCAAGCTTATCCAAAATACTGGTCAGATGCGCGATCGCAACGCCGTAATTTGTCATCGGTATGCGCTGCTCTCTGGCACGGTCGATACGGGCCATCACATATTTCCGGTTGAACATGCACGCACCGCACTGAATGATCAGGTCATAGCCGGAAAGATCCTTGGGAAAGTCTGTTCCGCTCACAATGTCTACCGACAATGTCTCACCATAGCGTGCGCGCAGCATACGCGGCAGCTTCACTCTGCCGATGTCCTCGGCGAGCGGCGCATGGGTGCAGCATTCCGCGATCAATACCCTTGCATCACTGCGAAGGGAATCCAGCTGCTTTGCACCCTCCACATAATAGGGCAGATCTCCCTTATAAGCCGCAAACAGCACGGAAAATGAGGTCAGCATTGTCTCCTTCGGCTTCTTGTCATAGACCTCTGCAAACACCTGTGAATCTGTGATGATCAGCTTCGGCGGCTGCCGCAGGGCGGCGAGCGCCGCAGTAAGCCCGTCCGTCGTGACGCTGACCGTAATGCATTTCTTATCCAAAAGCTCCCGCAGCGTCTGCACCTGCGGCAAAATGAGCCTTCCCTTCGGCGCCTGTATATCCTGCGGCATCACAAGCAGCACCACATCCTGTTCACCCGCAAGCGCTCCCGTGATCTGCCTGCTCCCGTGATCCTCCGGAATTTTTCTTGCAAGCGCCTCCCGCACCGCCCCCATGCCTTCTTTCGTCTTAGCGCTGACAAGCAGCGCCTCCTCTTTTGTTTCTTTTTTTATCTGCGCAAGCAGCGGCGCAGCATTCTCGACGCAATCCGCCTTATTTACCACAAGCAGCACCGGCGTCCTTCTCTCTGCAAAAAAGCGATACCACTCAAGTTCATCCTTTAATGCAAACGTACCGTCCGCCTGCGGCTTAAGATCTCCGGCTACAACGATGACCGCCAGTTCCGTCTTTTCCGCCGCAAGGCGCGTCTTTTCCAGACGCTGTCTGCCGAGCGGCGTACGGTCTCCAAAGCCTGCCGTGTCCATGAAGGTGCACGCCCCCAGTGGAGAAAGCTCCATCGCCTTTGCGACCGGGTCGGTTGTCGTCCCTGCCACATCTGCGACGATCGAGATCTCCTGTCCCGTCAGGGCGTTGAGAAACGAGGACTTTCCGCTGTTTGTCCTTCCGAAAATACCAATGTGCAGACGCTCTGCGCCCGGTGTTTCCTGCAATCCTGCTGCCATAATCCCACACCTCGCTCCTCTTAAAAACGGAAATCCCGTCTGCCCTCTCCAATATCATGCACATATGCACAGGCAGTCTTTTTTACCTTCGGATTTGTGATCTTCTCAAGCTCCTTCTCGATCAGCGCAAGTCCAAGCTCCTTTGTCTCCTCACTCGCATAGTCCTCCAGATATTCCTTTAGCGTCATCAGCGCATTTGGATGACAGCAATTTAAAATCTGCATATTTTTGCATAATTCCATAAAGCGGTCGCCGGTTCTTCCCTCCCGGTAGCACGCAGTGCAAAAGCTTGGAATATGTCCCAGCCGGATCAGCCAGTTGACAACCTCATCTAAGGTTCTCTGGTCGCTCACCTCAAACTGCTCGCTCGTTGTCTCATCCTCCTGCTCCGGCGCAGCATAGCCGCCCACGCTCGTCTTTGACGCGCCGCTTAACTGTGATACGCCAAGCGGAAGCACCTTCTCTCTGACCTCCTGACTTTCTCTTGTCGAGATGATCATACCCGTATACGGCACCGAAATACGGATGAGCGCACACAGCTTCGCAAAAATATCATCGCTGATGCCATTGTCAAACGCATCCGGGTCAATATCATCCGCCCGCTTTAAGCGCGGCACACTGATCGTATGCGGTCCTACGCCATGCACTGCCTCCAGATGCTCCGCGTGCATCAAAAGCCCCGCAAATTCATAGCGGTAAAGCTCAAGCCCGAATAAGACGCCAAGTCCCACGTCGTCAATGCCGCCCTTCATCGCACGGTCCATCGCCTCCGTGTGGTACGCATAATCATGCTTTGGTCCGGTCGGATGCAGCTTCTCATAGCTTTCCTTATGATAAGTTTCCTGAAATAAAATATAGGTTCCGATCCCGGCTTCCTTTAGCCTGCGGTAATTCTCCACCGTCGTCGCCGCGATATTGACATTGACGCGGCGGATCGCCCCGTTTTTGTGTTTGATGCTGTAGATCGTATCAATGCACTCTAAGATATACTCGATCGGATTGTTGACGGGATCCTCCCCCGCCTCGATCGCCAGACGCTTGTGCCCCATATCCTGAAGCGCCGTCACCTCTGCGATGATCTCCTCCTGCGTCAGCTTCTTTCTGGCAATGTGCTTGTTCTTTAAATGGTACGGACAGTAGACACAGCCGTTCACACAATAGTTGGACAGGTAAAGCGGGGCAAACATGACAATACGGTTGCCGTAATAGTCCTGCTTGATCTGCTGTGCAAGCGCATACATCTGTTCAATTTTATCCGGCATCTCGCATGCCAGAAGCACAGATGCCTCCCTGTGGTCTAAGCCCTTCCTCTCCGCCGCCTTTTGAAGAATTGCATCGATCAGCTCTGCATTCTCCTTGTTGGCGTCTGCATATGCCAGCGTTTCCCTGATTTCGGCATCGGAAATAAACTCCTCTGCCTTTAATGATGTTACGTCGTACATTACGCGTCTCCCTTCTTTCCGGTCAGCTCTGCTTTCCGGTTAGTATTTATCATTCATTATCCGGCGTAATCGCCGCGGTCTGTTACGACCTGATAACCAATGCTCTCCATGCGCCTCTGCATACAAAAACGGCATTCTGCCGCCTCGTCGCCTGTACATATTTTATTGTCATAAAGCTTATACTTCTCCCGCACTGACGTCGGCGAAAGATTCGGCATCACGACATTTGCTCCCGCCAGAATCCCCTGTTCACGCCCCTTTGGATGAATCGTTCCAAGCGCCGTTGTCGCCGGAAGCAGCACATGCGGCTGCATCAGCCGGATGATGGACAGCAGCCTTAGCGTCTGCTTCAGCGTCCCCGCCCGCCTGTCTCCAAATGGCGTGTCCTTCTGCGGGATAAACGGTCCGATCCCGACCATGTGCGGCTGTAATTCACGGATAAACTCCAAATCCTTCCAGATCGTCTCCACCGTCTGCTCCGGCGAACCGACCATAAACCCGCAGCCCGTCTGAAAGCCGATTTCCTTTAAATCGCGCAGGCAGCGTCTGCGGTTTTCAAATAACATCTCCTTTGGGTGCAGACATTTGTAATGCGCCTCATCCGCCGTCTCATGGCGCAGCAGATAGCGGTCCGCCCCGGCGTCAAAATATGCCTGATAGCTCGCGCGCGGCTTCTCCCCAATGGAAAGCGTGAGCGCACAATCAGGATATGCCCGCTTGATCTGCGCCACAAGCGCACATATCCGCGCATCCGTAAAATATGCGTCCTCGCCTCCCTGCAAGACAAAGGTGCGAAAGCCAAGCTCATAGCCCACCGCGCAGCAGTCTAAAATCTGTTCCTCACTCAAACGGTAACGCTCCGCGTTTCGGTTGCTTCTTCGGATGCCGCAGTAGAGACAGTCATTTTTACAGTAATTGGTAAACTCGATAAGACCGCGGATATAAACCTTATTTCCGTATATCTTCTGCGCCGTTTCCCGCGCTCTTGCATAAAGCGTCTCAACTGCCGCTTCATCCTCTGTCTCAAGCAGACAGCGCAAATTTTCCAAACCTATGCTTCGCTCTTTTTGCAGTTCATCTATGATCTCTAATTCTCTTTGCATTCCATTCCTCATTTCATAGCAGCGTTCTTCTTATGCTCCCACATTGGAATAAATTGTTTTTGCTGTGATCCCATGCAGTCTTCCGATCTTTCCGGAAAGCGCATTGATGACGTTCTGCGGCGCATCCATCGCAACACTGATGATGTTTACGCCTTTTTCCTGATAGGGCACGCCCATCCTCCCGATAATATAGTCGCCATATTCATGCAGCAAACGATTTAATTGTTCCACAGCGTCTTTCTGTTCTACAATAATTCCAAGCAATACAATCCTTGTTTTCATACAAGCTTCCTTTCTGCGGCTTATTTTATCACGGGAGTCTGTTTGCGGCAACTGATTTCTTTTTAGATTTTACGCAATCCCGTTTTCGTCAGCTCATACACGGTACCGCACACCTCGTCTATATATTTTCTGTCGTGCGAAACACTGATGATCGTACCACAATACTCCCTTAACATCCCATGGATCACCGGGTTTGACAGCGGAGAGAAATTCCGCGTCGGCTCGTCTAAGATCAGGACATTGTAGCCAGCCATGCTCATTTTCAGAAACAGAAGCTTCGCCTTCTGCCCGCCGGAGAGCTCCGACGCCGGATGCTCCATCTCTTCCGCCGTGTACTTCATACTGCCAAGATAGGTGCGCACGCGGCTGATCTCCTCCTTACTCCCCACCCCGCACAAAAACTCCACCGGGGTCTGTTCCAGATCAAGAAACTCCTCATAATTCTGCGGCATATAGTACGCCTTCACATCCTCCCGCGCCAGAAGTTCTCCGGCAATCTCCCGAAGCAGCGTCGTCTTTCCCACGCCGTTTTTGCCGATGATGCAGATGTGCTCCGGTCCTGTGACCGCGAGACGGACGTCCCTCGCCAGAAGCTTTCCCTCCGCCGAGTTCTCCTGCGGCGTCCTGATCTCACTCCTCGAAAAATCCAGCACGCGCTTGGACTGCGGCATGGAGACCTTCTCGCCAAACTTAATAAAAATCGCATCCTCCGTCTCCGGCAGCTCCGTCATCCGGCTGTGCTCCTTTTCAAAACGCCGCTCCAGCGACTTGACCGCGTGCATTTTCTTTTTCAGCAGCCTGCCCCCGTGCGGATCCTGCCTTGAGATAGCGCTCTGCTGATGCTCGACCTTCTGCCGGATCTTTCGGAAACGCTCCTGCTGTTTCTCATACTCGCTGCGCTCCTTGCGCGCAACCTGCTCCTGATGCAAAAAGGCGTCGGCACGTTCGCTGACATAGGTGCGGTAATCCACCGCCACGACCGTCCAGCGGCTCGTTGTCCTGCGTCTTAACTGCTCCATGTGGATGATCTTGTTTGCCGTCCGCTCCAGAAGCGTCTCGTCGTGCGAGATAAAGAGCACCGGAACAGACGCTCTGCTGATAAAACGCTCCAGCCACTCAAGCGTCTCAATGTCGACGTCGTTGGACGGCTCGTCCAGAAACAAAGCATCCGGCTGCTCCATCAAAAGCCTTGCAAGCTGTATCTTGACCTTCTCCCCACCGGAGAACTGTCCCATCCGCTGATCCGCATAAAAAACGTCTGCGGCAAGCCCAAGCTGCCCAGCGATCGCCGCAAGCTCCCGCGGAGACTGCTCATAAAACACATCGCTCTGTGCGCAAAATTCATAGACGCTTGCCGCTTTCTGCTCCTCCGTGAGTTCCTGTGCCAGATAGCCGATACGCGCATGGTTTTTGATGATCTCTCCGCTGTACTCCGCGTAATCCTCCACCAGGCGATCATCATACAAAAGCTTTAACAGCGTGGACTTGCCGTTTCCCTCCTCGCCGATCAGAGCCGCTTTGTCGCCGTCGTTTAACACCATCGAAAAATTTTTCAGTATTACCCTCATATCCTTGCGGTGTGTGATCGTCAGATTTTTTACCTGTATCATAAACTCCTCCGTTTCCGGCAATGTATGTATTTTGCGGAGCGTTTTGCTTTCCGGGGAACGAAGTTTCCTGGAAAGCAAAAAGGATGCAAGTTTCCTCACATCCTTTCGCCTGTTCCGGTGCAGTCCGAGCCCGCACATAAGTTTTCTATCCATGAAAAGATATTCGTTTCCTGCAAAACACATACCAAAAGAAACATCCCAAAGGACGCCGCTTTATTTCCTGCCTCTCTCTTTTGATATGACTATTTACTTCGTTTTATTTGCAGTAAAACCGATACATCTTTTCTCCTTTCCCATCTATAATCCGACGCCTGCCACTAAGCTGCGCCTACCGCTATTCTACACAAGATCCCCTAAAAATGCAAGCCCTATTCTTCCACCGCAGGGGAATTTATTTCCTCCGGCTCCGCCTCCAGTCTGACCCGCAGGATTCCTGCCCCGGCAAACACCACCACGCAGAGCACGCCGCAGAGAAGGAAGATCACAGACAACGACACCTTTAACAGCAGCGCGCTGATCAAAAAGGACATCACCGGCATCACCGCATAGGCTCCCGCGCTGAAAATGGACGCCGCACGCGCCAGATACTGCTCCTCCACGACCTTCATAAACTGTATGTTTAGAGTTCCGATCACAAAGCTCATAGAAGCGCCCATACAAAAAACTGTCACCGCACACAGAATCGCGGACAGCAGGAAATTTCCGTAAGTAAATCTGCTGAGCAGGATCATGGCGACATAGACAATGCCAAGGAAAACGCCGGACGCCGACACAAGAGGAAGCGGCTTAAACTTCTGTATCAGATACGGAAATACCACCGTTCCGATTCCCATTCCCGCGGTTGCCGCCACACCGAACACACTGAGCAGCTCGCTGCCCACACCAAAGATCTCGACGGTCATTGCCGACTGCAAGGAATTTAACGGTACGAGCGCTGCGTTCGCAAACGCGGCAAGAATACAGAAATTCATCACCGCCTGCTTGTTTTTCACATAGCCAAAACCGTCCTTTAACGTGCCGAAATATGCCTTCACGTCCGCATTGACGTCCTCTTTCTGCCGCTTTTCCTCCACCTTTACAAACATCGTGATGATACCGGCAATAAAAAACGTCGCGCAGTCGATGAGGAGCGCCGTACCAACCCCAAGCGCCGCGATCAGCACTCCCGCCAGCCCCATGCCGATCAGCTCCGTGATCCTGCTCGCCGTAGAATTTAAGGAGGTGCCGAAAGCATAGTACTCTTTATCGAGAATCTTCGGGACGAGCGCCGTGCTCGCCGGCATACAGAAAGCCTCCACCGAGGAGATCGTCAGCGTAAAGACCGCCAGAACGAGCGGAGTCACCATATCTGCCAGATACAGCGCCGCCAGTCCCGCCACGATACCGCCGCGCAGAAAGTCTGCCGCCACAACCACGCTTTTCTTGCGCATTCCCTCGACAAACGCCCCGGCAAACGGCTGCAATACCACGCTCGGAATCTGGTTTAGTGCAAAGATCACTGCCGTCCACGCGGCGCTCCCCGTCACAGCATACACCAGCCACGTAAATGCGATCGCGTCGATCGAATCGCCGAAACGGTTGATCAGATTCGCGACGATGATCTTCATGTACTCCTTTTGGCGCAGAATATCTCTGTAACCGATTTTTTTCTCTGTCCCATTTTCACCCATACAAAACTCCTCCTTTGTTTCTTATCATTATAATCAAAACAAAGGGAAAATGGAATACTTTACAGCAAAAACTGCGCCAGCACATAGTTGCTCACCTCCTGCCCGCGCTTCGTCAAAGAAATCTGCCCGGCGTGCTTTGCCAGAAGACCTTCCCGCTGAAGGGACTCCATCACATCCTGATAGACCGCCTCAATCTCTATGCCAAAATTCTGCGCAAAGCGCTCTCTCGACACGCCGCCTATCATGCGCAGTCCCAAAAACATAAACTCCTCCATTTGTGCCCTGCGCGATATGCGCTCTGCCGTCTCATGCAGATTCGTTGCAGGAATGTCTTGCTCGTTTTCACCTCCCTGCGGTCTGTCCGCTTTCTCTCTATCGCTGTCTGGCGCATGCTTCCGCAGCTCCTCCTTAATATGCACTGTCCTCTCCAAATATTTGTACAAATCAGAAACATTGGTGTAGCGGATGTTTTCCATCAGGGAAGCCGCACCAATCCCCAATCCGAGATAATTCACCCTCTGCCAGTAGCCGATATTGTGACGGCAGGCATACCCCGGCTTTGCAAAATTAGAAACCTCATACTGCTCATAACCGGCGTCCGCAAGCAGCTGCTCCGTCAGTCTTGTCGTTCGCAAAACCTCCTCCTCCGTGGGCAGAGCCGCCGTCCGCTCTCCTGCACGCTGCCTGTCTGCGTCCTCCTGATAGCGTGCATAAAACGGCGTACCCTCCTCAATGATCAGAGAGTACACCGATATATGCTCCGGCTTTAGGCGGATGACCTGTCTTAATGTATGCGAAAAGCTCTCTGCGGTCTGTCCCGGCAGAGAGTTCATAAGATCGATATTGATATTCGTAAATCCGTTTCTGCGCGCCAGCTCATAGGTCTTTAGGAACTGCTCATAGGTATGAATCCTTCCCAAAAGCCGCAGCTCCTCCTTGTCCGCAGACTGTAACCCGATGCTGATGCGGTTGATGCCGGCACGCCGGTAGGCGGCAAACTTTCCGTCTGTCACCGTTCCCGGATTGCACTCGATCGAAATCTCCGCATCCGGCACCGGCAAAAAACTGCACCGCACGGCATCCATGATCCGAAGCATCAGTTCCTCATCCAGCCACGACGGCGTTCCTCCGCCGATATAGACGCTTGTGACAGCATACTCCTGACACCTTTCTCCGTAATAGGCGATTTCACGCAGCAGCGCCTCCACATAGGCGTGCTGCGTATGCTCGTCCGCCCGGAAAGAGAGGAAATCGCAGTACTCACACTTTTTCATGCAGAACGGAATATGGATGTATAATTCCAGTTCTTTTCTCATTCTCTTATCCACACTTCCAAACACACGGCTTAATCCTCGTCCAGCTTTAAGACGCTCATAAATGCCTCCTGCGGAATCTCCACATTTCCGACCTGACGCATCCGCTTCTTTCCTTCCTTCTGCTTCTCCAAAAGCTTTCGCTTACGCGAAATATCACCGCCGTAGCACTTCGCAAGGACATCCTTGCGCATTGCCTTGACCGTCTCACGCGCGATCACCTTACCGCCGACCGCCGCCTGGATCGGGATCTCAAACAGGTGTCTTGGAATCTCCTCCTTTAACCGCTCGCACATTCTCCTGCCGCGGTCATAGGCGCTGTCCTTAAATACGATAAAGGATAAGGCGTCCACCTGCTCGCGGTTGATCAGAATATCAAGCTTCACAAGCTCGGATCTCTCATACCCCTTCAGCTCATAATCAAAGGACGCATAGCCGCGCGAGCGCGATTTCAGCGCGTCGAAGAAATCATAAATGATCTCATTGAGCGGCAAATCATATTTGATCAGCGCGCGTGTCTTTTCAATATATTCCATACTGATATATATACCGCGCCGCTCCTGACAAAGGCTCATGATTGCACCGACGTAGTCGCTTGTCACCATGATCTCCGCCGACACAACCGGTTCTTCCATATAATCAATCTCCGACGGGTCGGGCAGATTGGACGGATTCGTCAGCTCGATCACCTCTCCGTCCGTCTTATGCACCTTATAAATAACGCCCGGCGCCGTCGTTACCAGATCGAGATTGAACTCCCGCTCTAAGCGCTCCTGGATAATCTCTAAATGCAGCAGACCAAGAAATCCGCAGCGGAAACCAAACCCAAGCGCCAGAGAAGTCTCCGGCTCATACTGTAAGGATGCGTCATTGATCTGAAGCTTCTCTAAGGCATCCCGCAGATCGGGATACTTCGCGCTGTCCGCCGGATACATTCCGCAGTATACCATCGGATTGACCTTCTTATAACCCGGCAGCGGCTCCTCACATGGACGCGCCACATTCGTCACCGTGTCGCCGACGCGCGTATCGCGCACATTTTTAATGCTGGCGCAAAGGTAGCCTACCATTCCGGCAGAAAGCTCCTCACACGGAATAAACTGTCCCGCGCCGAAATAGCCGACCTCCGTCACCTCAGACTGCGCGCCCGTCGCCATCATGCGGATCGTATCGCCCACTTTGACCGTTCCCTCTTTGATGCGGCAGAATACAATGACGCCCTTATAAGAATCGTAAAGCGCATCAAAAATAAGCGCCTGAAGCGGCGCATCTGCATCCCCCTTCGGCGCCGGAATTTTCTCTACGATCTGCTCTAAGACTTCCTCGATATTTAGTCCGGTCTTGGCGGAAATACGCGGCGCATCCGCCGCCTCAATTCCGATGACATCCTCAATTTCCTGTACGACCTCGTCCGGCTGCGCGCTCGGCAGATCGATCTTATTGATCACCGGCATCACATCCAGATCATGATCAAGCGCCAGATAAACATTTGCCAGTGTCTGGGCTTCCACGCCCTGCGCGGCGTCCACGACGAGGATCGCCCCGTCGCATGCCGCAAGGCTGCGCGACACCTCATAATTAAAGTCGACATGCCCCGGCGTATCGATCAGATTAAAAATATACTCCTCGCCGTCCTTTGCCTTATAAATAATGCGGACCGCCTGTGACTTGATCGTAATGCCGCGCTCGCGTTCAAGGTCCATATTATCAAGCACCTGTGCCTGCATTTCACGGCTGGTCAGCGTGCCTGTGCTCTCTATAATACGATCGGCAAGTGTGGACTTGCCATGATCGATATGTGCAATAATGCAAAAATTTCTAATCTTACTCTGATCCATAAGTATCAAGCATCCTCCCGTTTCTCACATTCTCCTGCATATTATAAGTGATAAAGGAAAGACGCGTCAAGTAAAGTCCGCCAAAAGTCTGTTTCTACTCTCCGGCAAACAATGCAGTCGAATAATAGCGGTCTCCGCTGTCGGGAAGGACTGCAACCACCGTTTTTCCCTCATTTTCCGGAAGCTTTGCCCAGTCAACCGCAGCCTTTAACGCTGCGCCCGAGGAAATACCGACAAGAATTCCCTCGCTGCGTGCAATTTCCTTCGCATAAGCAACGGCGTCCGCATCATCCACAGCCGCAATGGCGTCATAAATCCCCGTGTCAAGAATCTTTGGAACAAATCCTGCGCCGATTCCCTGGATCGTATGCTTTCCGCTGTTTCCGCCTGAAAGCACCGGAGATGCTGCCGGCTCTACGGCAATCACCGTAATCGACTCCTTCTTTTCCTTTAGATACTTCCCTGCACCCGTGACCGTGCCGCCTGTTCCGACACCCGCCACAAGCGCATCCACATTGCCGTCAGTATCTGCCCATATTTCCGGTCCCGTCGTCTTGTAGTGAGCCGCAGGATTTGCCGGATTCTCAAACTGTCCTACGATAAAGCTGTCGGCAATCTCTGCCGCAAGCTCATTTGCTTTGGCAATCGCGCCGGACATCCCTTTCGTACCGTCAGAAAGCACAATTTCCGCCCCATATGCACGGATCAGATTCCTGCGCTCTACGGTCATGGTTTCGGGGATTACGATGATAAGACGATACCCCTTTGCCGCTGCAATAGCAGCCAGCCCGATTCCGGTATTGCCGGAGGTTGGCTCAATAATCGTTGCACCTGCCTTTAAAACACCCTTTCGCTCAGCATCCTCGATCATTTCTCGTGCTATGCGGTCCTTAACGCTCCCCGCGGGATTTAAGTACTCAAGCTTCGCCAAAAGTCTGCCCTTTAGCTGATGTATTTCATCGATATGCCTTAACTCTACTAACGGTGTATTTCCAATAAGCTGATCTGCTCCCTGATAAATATTTGCCATAGCTCCTCCTTTTACTGCTTTCCCTCCTGCCTCTGCCATACAACCAGATCGGCAAGCGTTACATGATCTACCACATCGCGGATCGCCTGATCCACCTTTTCCCAAAGAATGATCGTCGCACAGCGTTCCTGCTTCGGACACTTGACATGACCGGTAGATAGACACTCTACCGGCGAAAGCGAGCCCTCCGTCAGACGGAGCACATCCCCGATCACATATTCGTCGAGCGGTCTGGTCAGACGGTAGCCTCCCTGAAAGCCGCGCGTGCTGCTGACATACCCAGCTTTATTAAGAATTGCCATGATCTGCTCCGTGTATTTAACGGAAATATCCTGTCTGGTCGCAATCTCCTTGACCGATATGGGATGCTCTGCCGCATTGACTGCCAGATCATAAAGAATATGAATCGCATATCTTCCTTTTGTCGTTATCTTCATCCGTATTCATACTCCTTCCTCCGGCAAACAGAAAACCTTTAATAATCTTCCTCATCCTCATGCTCATGAATCTCATCCTTCGGCTTCTCAAGACCTTCAATCTTCAGCCCATTCTTCTGCGCATAATCCCACAATGCCGAATGAATCGCCTCCTCTGCAAGCAGGGAACAATGGATCTTAACCGGCGGAAGCCCGTCCAGCGCCTCCATCACCGCTCTGTTTGTGATCTTAAGCGCTTCCTCTACCGTCTTACCCTTCACAAGCTCTGTCGCCATGCTACTCGTTGCCACAGCAGCGCCGCAGCCGAAAGTCTTAAATTTACAGTCCTGAATGACCTGATTCTCGTCAATATCCAGATACATGCGCATAATATCGCCGCACTTCGGATTTCCGACTGTGCCGACCCCACTTGCATTCTCTATCTCTCCCATATTTCTCGGATTCTGGAAATGGTCCATTACTTTTTCTGTATACATATTTGTTTCCTCTCTTTTCTTAAAAATAATTTATGCGTGTTTCTTTGCAAAATCTTCATAAAGCGGCGACATACTGCGCAAACGCTCTATGATCTTCTTTAATTCATCTACAACAAAATCCGCTTCTTGTGTCGTTGTCTCATCACTGATACTAAGACGAAGTGAGCCGTGCGCAATCTCATGCGGAAGTCCAATGGCAAGCAGCACATGAGACGGGTCCAAAGAACCCGATGTGCAGGCAGAGCCGCTGGATGCACAGATTCCTTTGCCGTCAAGCATAATGAGCATGGATTCTCCTTCAATAAAACGGAAGCAGAAATTTACGTTATTCGGCAGACGCTTTTCCCTGTCTCCGTTTAATCTTGCGTACGGAATCTCCTTCTCGATGCGGGCGATCAGATAATCTCTTACCTTGCGCTCCTTGCCCGTAATCTCCTCCATATTCTTTGTCGCAACCTCTGCCGCCTTCGCAAAGCCGATAATTCCCGGAACGTTTTCCGTGCCTGCTCTCCTTCTGCGCTCCTGTGCGCCGCCGTGTACGAAGGAACGGATCTTTACTCCCCTTCTGATATAGAGGAAGCCGATCCCCTTTGGTCCGTGGATCTTATGCGCGCTTGCACTTAACATGTCAATATTCATCGCCTCCACGTCAATCGGCACCTGCGTATATGCCTGTACCGCATCGGTATGGAACAGCACGCCGTGCTCATGCGCAATCCGTCCGATCTCTGCAACCGGCTCGATCGTTCCAATCTCATTATTTGCAAACATGATCGAGATTAATATCGTATCAGGACGGATGGCTTTCTCCAAAGTCTCCAAATCTACAAGACCGTTCTCATCCACATCCAGATAAGTCACCTCAAAGCCCTTCTGCTCCAGATATTCACAGGTATGAAGAATCGCATGGTGCTCGATCTTTGTTGTAATGATATGTTTTCCCTTCTGCTCGTATGCCTCTGCCGCCGCTTTAAGCGCCCAGTTGTCGGATTCCGATCCGCCTGCGGTAAAATAGATATTTTCCGCCGTTGTGTGAATCGTACCCGCGAGCAATTCTCTTGCATCGGTCACCGCCTTTTTGGTTGCTGCCGATATGCTGTATATACTGGATGGATTTCCAAACTTCTCTGTAAAGTATGGAAGCATTGCCTCTAGGACCTCCGGTCTCACCGGCGTCGTCGCTGCATTATCCATGTAAATAATTTGATTGTCCATGTTGGTACCATGCCTTTCTGTTTGGTTTGGTTTGGTTTCATTTCATATCATAGTCATATGATATGAATTATAGTAGTACCATTTTTCCTATTTGTCAATAAAAAAATTCCTTTTCGTGGTACATGTACTTTATTCTGTACAACGAAAAGGAATTTCCCTTATTTCTCTATCCCGTCATTCATGCTTCCCATCCGATAACCGCCCAGATCGAGCGTCACATAGGCAAAGCCGATATTTTTTAATTTCTGTTGGGTCCTTTGGCAAAGCTCCTGCGAAAGCATCTTCGGAAAGTCTTCTGCGCCAAGCTCGATCCGCGCAAGAACACGCGCCGCGTCATTTCCATGCATCCGCACACGCACCTGACGAAAACCCAGTTCAAACAAAAACTGCTCTGCCTCATCGACCATTGCAAGCTTTTCTGCCGTGATCTGCTCTCCATATACAAAGCGTGTCGCAAGACATGCAAACGACGGCTTATCCCACACGGGAATCTCCATCTCCTTTGCGAGCGCGCGGATCGTTTTCTTGTCAATGCCGATCTCCCGCAGCGGACTTAGCACTCCAAGCTCGTCCACCGCGCGCAGCCCCGGACGGTAATCCCCGTTATCATCCAGATTCGACGCCTCCGCCACATAAGGCATACCCAGCCGCTTTGCCTCGGCACAGATCTGCCCAAACAGAGATTTTTTACAAATATAGCAGCGATCCGGTGGATTTTCCGCAAAGCCCTCAATCGTCAGCTCATCCACCTCCACGATAACATGGGAAATTCCCTCTTTCCGGCAAAATTCTCTTGCCGCATCAAGCTCACGCATCGGGAGCGAACGGACCTTTACCGTGATCGCCGTAACATTTTCTCCAAGCACCTCATGCGCCGTCTTGAGCAAAAAAGCCGAGTCAACGCCGCCGGAAAACCCAATGGCAAGCCGCTCTTTTTTTGCAAGATAATCCTTTAACTGTTCCAGTTTTTCTCTCATAGTCACATGCTCCTATCGCTTGCCTTCCTTGATCTCATCCAGTATCTCCGCTACCGCTTCCCGTTCGTCAAAGTGATATTTTACTCCCTTGATCTCCTGATAATCCTCATGCCCCTTTCCGAGCAAAACGATCATATCGCCCGGCTTTGCATGGGTCATACAGTAAGCGATCGCTTCTTTTCTGTCATCAATCTCAATAAATTTACCGCCGCTCTTTGCAAGACCGACCTGAATATCACGGTTGATGTCACGAATCTCCTCATCTCTTGGATTGTCACAGGTGAGCACGCATAAGTCTGCCATCGCACCTGTCACCTCGCCCATATCATAGCGTCTTAGCTTCGAACGATTGCCGCCGCCGCCGTACACACAGATCAGACGCTTCGGATGATATTCCAGCAGCGTTGTCAGCACGCTCCTCGTGCTCACTTCATTGTGCGCATAATCAATGATCAGATAATAGTCCTTGGACACCGGAAGCATTTCCACGCGCCCCCGTACCTGAACCTTAGAAAGCCCCTCTAAAATCGCCTCCTGCGAAACGCCTGCCAGATGGCACACAAGCATCGTCACCAGTGAATTGTAAACAGAAAAGCTTCCCGGTATATGCACCTTCGCCTCGCAGGACATCACGCCCTTCACCGCAAAATGCATCCCAAGCCTTCCGTCTTCATTCAAAAAGCCAATATCGTATGCCGTAAGCTCCGGCTTTTCTCCCGCAGCCACCTCTCCCGATGCCGAAAAGCGATGTACCTCACAGGTGTGGCCTCTTAAAATCTCCTCGCAATGAATATCATCATTATTCACGATCCCAACCCTGCACTGGCGGAACAAAAGACTTTTACACTCTAGATATTCCTCAAATGATGCATGCTCCGTCGGTCCGATATGATCCGGGGAGAGGTTTGTAAAAATGCCGTAATCAAATAAAATTCCTGCGGTGCGGTCAAGCTTCAGCCCCTGTGACGAGACCTCCATGACCACATATTCGCACCCTGCCTCGACCATTGCCGCAAACATCCGGTGGAGCTCATAGGATTCCGGCGTTGTATTTTTTGCCGGAAACTGTTCCTCTCCGATCAATGCGCCGATCGTACCGATCAGACCGACCTTCTTCCCCGCCAGCTCCAAAACATTTTTTATCATATAAGTAGTCGTCGTCTTTCCCTTTGTTCCGGTCAGACCGATCGTCACAAGCTTACGCGCCGGATAATCAAAGAGAGCCGCCGACATATATGCAAGCGCCCTTCGCGCGGACGCCACCTTAAGCACCGTCACAGAATCCGGAATCTGCTCCGCTTCCTCCTCCCTCTCCAATACAATCACAGACGCGCCGGCTTTCACCGCATCGGAAATATAGCTGTGCCCGTCCGTGACAGCGCCCACCATGCAGACGAACATCGTCTCCTTCGCTATCTTTCTGGAATCATAGACAATATCCCGCACCTCCACATCCATGCTGCCTTTTAAGCACTCGTATGCAAGCTCCCTGCAAATCTGACTCAGCTTCATTTTCTCCCCCTGTTTCTTTACACAACAGAAAGTGTACGCCGCGCGCACACTTTATGCTGTTTCCTTTCTAAGTTAGCAACCACCACTTCAAGTGGTGGTTTATTATCAGCCCTCCAAAGGGCTATGTTACTGCTCGCCCCAAAGGGCGGTATCGCAAGCACTTTTACTGGTCCGCTATAAAGCGGTACTTCTTGAATCCTCTTTCCTTGATTCTTCTGCCTGCTCTTTTATATACTTTTGTACTGCTTCATCAGTGATATTACCAATTGTTTCTACATAATATCCCCGTGCCCAAAATGCCTTATCCCACTTGCTTTGTAATTCCGGATGTCTGTCATAAACCATCAGTGTACTTTTTCCTTTTAGATATCCCATAAAGTTTGAAATACTCAGCTTTGGTGGTATTGCCACGCTAAGATGCACATGATCTATGCAAACTGCTCCTGCTATAATCTCCACATCTTTATATTTACACAGTGTACTGATGATCTCCCTTACGTCTTCTCTAATTTTACCATATAGTATTTTCTTCCGATATTTTGGTATGAATACTATGTGGTATTGGCATTTCCAACGAGTATGTGATATGCTTTTATTGTCCATTTGGACCACCTCCTATGTTTGCGTCTGGCTTGCGACACCATGCTCAATATAACATAGGAGGTTTTTTATTGATATCCTCACAGCTTCCACTTACACTATTCTCCCCAGCATAGCTGGGGGATTAGACTTTTCATTCATGATCCAAAATATGGGAGGCGTCTATTTCCGCCTCAAATACTGTGTGAGACGGTCCTGTCATAAATAGGTGGTCTGTCGCCTCATCCCACTCGATCAGCAGAGGACCTCCAATCTGCTCCACCGTCACTCTCCGGTCCAGACGTCCGGTCAAAACACCCGCCACGACTGCCGTCGCACAGCCCGTGCCGCAGCCGATCGTCTCCCCTGTGCCGCGCTCCCACTCACGCATTTTTACATAATCCCTGCTGATAAGCTCCGTAAAAGTCACATTCGTCTTATTCGGAAACAGCGCCGTCATATGCTCAAGCGCCCTTCCGTAGCGCTCCACATCAAGCTCTGCCACGGAATCCACATACATCGCACAATGCGGATTGCCCCAGGAAACTGCCGTAACGGCAAATGTTCGGTCAAGCACGGTCACAGGCTGCTCGACAAACTGCGCAAGCGGCGTACGAACCGGTATCACCTTTGTATCAAGCCTCGGCTCTCCGATGTCTGCGCGGATATTTGAGACAAGACCATCTGTCACGGTCAGCGTCAAATGCTGCATTCCGCCCAGCGTCTCTATGACAAGCTGCGTCTTGTCCGTCAGCCGATGGTCGTATACATATTTTCCGACGCTGCGCAGCGCGTTGCCGCACATCTCCCCCTCCGTGCCGTCCGGGTTAAACATCCGCATACGAAAATCTCCTTTTTCAGACGGACAGATCAGCACCATCCCGTCTGATCCGACGGCAAAATGGCGGTCGCTGACAAACCGTGCCAGCTCCTGCAAATTTTTTAACTCCTGATGAATGGCGTCAATATAAACATAATCATTGCCAAACGCCTGCATTTTTGTAAATCGCATCTTTCTCCCTCTTTGTCTGTGATTCGTGAAAGCCCCCGGTATCTAAGACAGCTCAGCCATTCATTGCACGATCTAAATCCGCGATAATATCTTCCACATTCTCAATGCCGACCGACATCCGAAGGAAACAGTCCGTAATGCCAAGGCTCTCCTTAATATCCTTTGGCGTGTCCTCATGCGTCTGCGTCGTCGGATAGGTGATGAGCGTCTCCGTACCGCCAAGGCTCTCGGCAAACATGATCATATCCACACCCTTTAAAATATTCTTAACCGTCTCAAAGCAGTCAACCGTGAAGGAGATCATGCCGCCGAATCCGCTCGTCTGCGCCGTTGTGACCGCATAATCCTTGTGGTCGGCAAAGCCGACATAATACACCTCTTTTACCTTCGGCTGCGCGCGCAGCCACTCCGCTACCTTTTTTGCATTTTCATTATGTCTGTCCATACGCACGGCAAGCGTCTTGATCCCCCGCAGGATCAGCCAGCTGTCAAGCGGCGCAAGCTGGCTTCCGTGCGACTTGATATGCACCTGGATCTGACGTGCGATCTCCTCATCCTCCTTTACCACGACGATACCGGAAATCGTATCGTTATGCCCGCCGAGGTATTTGGTGGAGCTGTGCGTCACAATATCCGCGCCAAGCTCCAGCGGTCTTTGGAAATACGGAGTCAAAAATGTATTGTCCGCAACGGTCAGCGCCCCGATCTCCTTTGCAAGCTTTGAAATCGCGCGGATATCCGCTACCTTCATCATCGGATTGGTCGGCGTCTCCACAAAGATCATTTTTGTCTGCGGCGTAATCGCAGCCTTCACTGCATCCAAATCGGACATATCCACATAAGTGTGCGTGATACCGTATTTGCCGAACACATCACCGATAATACGGAAGGTGCCGCCGTAAATATCATCCGAGAGAATGACATGCTCCCCCGGATCCAGCAGAGAAAAGACCGCAAGGTTTGCTGCCTGTCCGCTGGAAAAGGCAAAGCCCTGGATGCCGCCCTCTAAAATCGCCATCGTGCGCTCCAGCTCCTGTCTCGTCGGATTTTTCAGGCGGCTGTAATCAAAGCCCGTCGAATTGCCAAGCTCGGGGTGGCGAAACGTCGCCGTCTGAAAAATCGGCATGCTGACTGCTCCTGTCAGCGGCTCTGTGCCGAGCGCCCCGTGAACTGCCTTTGACTCAAAATGCAGGTTTTCTTTTGTATCAAAATCTGTGTAATTACTGAAATTCTTCATCCTACTCTCCATTTCCTCACACTGTCATTGGTTCCTTCAAATATTTCCATAAGCTTATTATACATGACACTATTTAAAAGATATAGTAGACAAGTGCTTTTTATATTGCAAATAGTGCTGTTTTGTACTAAAGTAAAAGACACAGACAACTACAAGAACAGCGAGGTTTTTCTATGCCGGAATACAAAAAGGTCGGTTATCTGACTGACAGCTTTAAAATGTTTCATTTAAAAGATGCGGCGCGCCGGGAATTTGGCTACCACTATCATGATTTTCATAAGATATTGATCCTCCTAAGCGGCGATGTCTCCTATACCATTGAAGGACATACCTATGATCTCCTTGCGGACGATATTGTGCTTGTCAATGCCGGTGAGGTACACAAGCCTGCGATCCACTCCGATACCCCCTATGAGCGTATCATTATCTATGTTTCCCCGGACTTTCTGGAGGAATACGGGGAGGAGGAAAATAGTCTCACACGCTGCTTTCATCAGGCGCGCGCCAGACATTCACACGTTCTTCGCCGCCGGCCTGCCAGAAGCAGCCGCCTTAACACTGTCCTGCGTGAGCTTGACCGCTCGCTGAACGATACGGATTATGCCGGTGCGCTCTATCACCGCGTCCTTTTTCTGGAATTTATGATCCAGCTAAACCGCGCCGCGCTGCACGATCAGCTGCAATTTATCGGTGATTCCACCTCCAATGAGAAAATTTTATCCATTCTCTCGTATCTAAATACACACCTGACCGAGGACCTTTGCATCGACGAGCTTTCGGAACGCTTTTTCCTAAGCCGCTACTATCTGATGCATACCTTTAAGGAACAGACAGGCTATACGATCGGAAGCTATCTCTCCGCCAAGCGTCTCCTTCTTGCCAGGGAGCTGATCGCCGCAGGAACACCTATCACAGACGCCTGCTATGCCTGCGGCTTCCGCAATTATTCAACCTTTGCAAGAGCTTATAAAAAAAGCTTCGGCGAATCCCCGCGGGAACATCGCCAAAGCTCTCTTTCCGTAAATTAAAGCTGTTTTTCTGCCAGTGTCTCCATCAGACGCGGAATCATCTGCTTCTTGCGCGACACGATGCCGGGAAGCAAGATCCCGCTCCCATCCTCCTGCTTTTTAAACGCATGCGCCAACAGTCTGCCCGCCTCTCCGCCTGCAAAGATCACCTTGGAGGTCTCCTCCAAAATATCTGTCAACATGACGTAGACCATGGAAAGCTTCTTCTCCTCCAGCACCTTTTTTAGGAAGGGCTGTAGCTGCTCTCCAAGCTTATCGAGCTCCTCACGGCTCATCGCACTGATCTGCGCAACGCCAAAATCACAGACATTCGTGTGAAATACCTTAAAGTCCTGATAAAAGATTTCCTCTGTCGTCTTATTCTGAAAATCACTTCCGGCGCGGAACATATTCTTGGCATGCTCCTCAATCTCTATGCCCGCAATCTTTGCCAGATTCTCCGCTGCTTCCTTATCAAACGGCGTGCAGGTCGGCGAACGGAACATCAGCGTATCAGAAATGATCGCCGAGACCAAAAGCCCCGCAATCTGCTCAGGAATCTCAACCTGCTTCTCCTGATACATCTGATATACGATCGTGGAGGTACAGCCCAGCGGCTGATTGCGGAAATACACCGGTGATGCAGTCTCAAAGCTGCCCAGTCTGTGATGGTCGATGATCTCCAAAATCTCCGCCTCACTGATACCGTCCACTGCCTGTGACTTCTCATTATGATCTACCAGTATGACCTGTTTTTTCTGCATATTCATCAAATTACGTCTGGAAACCATTCCGACATAATTTCCGTTTTCATTGAGGACGGGAAAATCACGATGGCGCACCTTTCCCATCTCCTCCTTCACATCATCCACATAATCATCGATCTGGAAGGTGATCAGCCGCTGCTTTGTCATATACTGCTTGATCGGCATACTCTGGTGGATCAGCCGTGCTACCAAAAAGGTATCGTACGGCGTTGTGATGATCACACAGTCATGCTTCCTGGCAAGCTGGCTTACCTCCTCATCAACCTCAATGCCCCCGCCAATGATGATACAGCTTGCGCCGGAACGTATCGCCTGCATCTGAGCCTCCTGACGGTCTCCAAGGATCACAAGATCATCCTCCTTGATGATTCCCGCCATATACTCAGGATTCGAGGTTGCCATCACAACCTTCCCCCGCACAAAATGTGCGTGCTCATTGCCGCAATAAACCTCGCCCCCCAGCGTCTCTGCGATCGTCCGGTACTGCGTCCGCGACTGGGACAGCGCCCGGTTATCCAGAACATCCATATAAGAGGTCGCAATATCCTTTGTTACGATAATTCCCTCGATCTTGCCAAAGCGGTTTGTCACGGGAAGCGTCACGACGTCAAGCTGCTTCATAAGCTCCCACGCCCGCTTTAGGGAGATCTGGCTGCTCACTCCGGCAGTTCTGCGAATGCTGATGTCCTTTAGCTGTGCTCCCGCAAAGGTGACAAGCTCCGGCTCCTTTACTCCAAAGCAGCCTATGACGTAACGCGTCTCCTGATTCAGCTCACCTGCACGCTTCGCCACAAACTGCTTGTCCTCTGTCTGATTTTTCAGATAGGCATACGAAATCGCCGCACAGATCGAATCCGTGTCAGGATTTTTATGCCCCACTACCCAAACCTTCTTTGTTTCTGCGCTCATAAACCTCCTTTAAAAATTAAATACTCCAAGCGAATACAATATGTAACCGGTCAACAGTACAAAATTCAGTACGGAAAACCATGACAGACATTTTAAATAACCACGGATGGAGCCGACTCCCTGTTCCATCGCCTCCATCTTTTCAATCTTTGAATCAAATTCGTTAAAAAGGTCCTGAATATTGCGATAGCACTTGACATTCTCAGAATGCACCTTCTCAGACAGATCCAGCTTGATCGATTCCAGCTGTGCCGTCGCATTTTCAAGAAGCGCCTTTACCTCGGCAATCTGCCCCTCGGAAAGCTTCTTATTTGCAATCGCCTGCTCCTCTAAGAACTGCTTATTCGTCGCCAGCTGCTCCTCGGAAAGCTTCTTATTTGCGGCAATCTGCTCCTCGTTCAATCTGCGGTTGGACGTCAGCTGCTCCTCGCTCGCCGCCTTCACCTCCGTCACCTGTCCGGAAATGCTCCGCTCAATCTCATCCATCTTGAGAGTGACCTTTCCCGCAAGCTCATCCACCTTTCTTGTAAATTCGGTTACGATGCGGTCCGCTTCCTCCTGCCGTTCCGTCAGAATATTCTGCAGCTCCTGCGCTTTATCCTCTCTCTCGTTCACAAGAGTCTGCAATTCCTGTACTTTATTCTCCTTTGATGCAAGGAGGTCCTGTAGCTGCTTTGCTTTCTCCCTGAATTCATCGATCTGGCTTAATAAGAAATCTTCTTTTTCCACTTCTTCCTGTATCCTTTCGCGCTTATGTGATGCTGTTGTATTCGTCCGTACTGCCCGCGTTTTGCCGGGTGAAAGCTGTCTCTGCAATATTTGAAAGAGATTTGCCATCTGTACTTTCTCCCCACTTTCTACGAATTTGAAAAACATCTGTGTTTATTCTAACATTATCATTTTTCTTTGTAAAGCAAGAAAACACCGCAAAAAACGACTGCCGCTTAAAAGAAATGAACCGTATAGTCCGCGATGACATTTCCCCCCGCAGAAATGGTGACAAGGTATCGGTCACCCGCCTGGATCTCAAGTCCCTGCGGTTTAAAAATCACACATCCCTTTTGCCCGTAATTGGAATTTTCCACATTAAAAAATCCATCGCCGGAGCCCTGCCGGAAATTCCATTCCTGTCCGTTTCCACCCAGCCTCGTCAGCTTCACCGACACATCGGAAAGTGCACTTCCATATGAGTAACTCCATGCCATATTTCCGTTAAAATAAGCAAGCGGCATCTCCTGTGCCGGCCATGCGACACCCTTTACGTCCGCTCCCCAGTTGCCTGTATCAAATGCATAGACACTTGTGTAGGTTCCGCTATTTGACGCATACCCAAATCCCGTCTCCTTCATAGGCGGATTTAGAATCCATCTGCGGTGTCCCAAACGGTCAATATTGGACGCGTCACTGTCATCCATCCATAGGAGGATCGAATAAGGGAGCGATGTTTTCCAGCTTGTATATGCAATATTGGAGCTGGAAGCCCCCTTGCTCCCAAGCTGATAAAGCTCCTCGCTCATATCAGACGGGCGCGTCGGATAATGCGACAGCTTGTTGTTTACTGCGTTCAAAAATGCCCCTGCCTGCGCCATCTGGGTATACGAATCATTGATGGTCACATTTGCGTCAAGTCCTGCGATATAACGCATTTGATTGAGCATCGCAAGCGCTTTATTCTGCGACTCCTGCGCCACTGCACCTTTTTCATACGGAGCTGCGAAATTCGGCTCGCGCTCCATGGCTGTAACGCCATGAATATCCCCATCATTTATCCCGCTGGAAGCCATATAGCTTCTCACTTCATTCTCCGTATGATAGGCAACACCAAGTCCGTAGGATTTGCGACTCTCATCCTGACAAATGCCTGTGATCTCATCAAAATAATACGATGCTCCGTCAATCTCTACCCGTCCCTTTGCCATCGCTCCCGTCACCGGATCAAAATAGTAGCGGTTGCCGTTTTGCTCATTCCAGCCTTTCACCATGCGGCCATTGCCATCGTACCGCACCCATTTGCCGCCGTTCGAATCCTGATATACGTCTTTGCCTGCCGCCATTTTTCCATTTTCGATGGCATCGAGCCAATACCACGCGTCGCTTGCCGGATCATAGATTTCCTTGCCGCGCCCGTCAAGACCCTGACGCACACCATTTTCATACCAGTAATTTACGCCGTCGATCACATACCACTGACGGTTGATACCGATACCGGTTGTCCGGTCAAATGCGCACGGCTTTCCATCGATCACGGTAGCTCCCTTCGCCATCGTTCCATAGGTTCCGTCAAAATAATACGTTCCGGCCGATGTCGTCTGCCACCCCTTGACCATGTGACCGTTGTTATCATAACGCACCCATTTGCCGGTCTTTTCTCCAGCCGCATTCAAAGAGTCTCCCCATTCTCCGGCGAGCGATGTCTGATAAACATCCTTTCCTGCAGCCATCCTTCCGCCATCTATGGAATCCAGCCAGTACCATGCATCGCTCACCGGATCGTAAATCTCCTTGCCTCTGCCTTCCAATCCCTGTTTCACACCGTTCTCATACCAATATCTGCCGCCATTTTCCTCCACCCATTCTCCACGGACCTCTGCTGCCGCAGCGGTCGGCGTTATTCCGGCAAATACTGCTGTCATGACGATCATTCCCACAAAATGCTTCAAAACCATTTTTCTTTTCATACAAACCTCCTGAAAAATCTGTTAGTATTTTTGTAATAATATCAGTCTACTCCATTTTTCTTCCCTCTGCAATCACTTATTGCTTTCCTGATGACAGGAACGAGGTTTCCTATGTCAGAAAAAGAGCCACGCACCAATGTGCCGCAGCTCTTTCCAACAATCTTTTATCTATAATTTTCTGTAAACTCTACAGTCCAAGCGCTCCTGCCACAAGCAGAGATCCTGAAACAATCACACCTGATACGAGCAAGCCGACTACACAGTAGCCCATAATATCTCTTGCTCCAAGCTTCGCCATGCCAAGTGCCGGAAGCGCCCAGAACGGCTGCAGAAGGTTCGTCCATGCATCGCCCCACGCAATCGACATTGCTGTCAGCGCCGGAGATACACCAAGGTCCTGCGCCGCTGGAAGCATGATCGGAGCCTGTACTGCCCACTGTCCGCCGCCGGATGGAACAAAAAAGTTTACGATACCCGCACTCCAGAATGTAAAGAGCGGGAATGTCGTTGCGTTTGAAATTGATACAAACGCCTGGCTGATCACACCTGCGAAAGAAACGCCTGTCACCGGGTTCGCGCCTACCATCATTCCCTGAATACCTGCATAGAACGGGAACTGCAGGATAATGCCGCCCGCACCCTTTGCAGCCTCCATGATTGCCCGTACATAGCCGATCGGAGTTTTATGGAATGCAATGCCCAACACGAGGAAGATCAAATTCACCGAGTCAAGGCTTAAGCTGAATACACCGCTTACAATCTGATAAATAATATACGCCGCACCCAGCACAACGATACAGCCGGATAAAATGACGCTGTTTTCCAGCTTCTCCGCCGGCGTCTCCGGCTTCTTAAATACCGGCTCCTCCTCCTTGAGAATCTCCGGATCTACCACAAACACATCCTTTGGCGCCGGATGCATCTTTGCATTCACAACCGGAAGCACGATCAGGATCAGCAGGCAGGCTGCGAGATTCCACGGAGCAAATACCGTCATGGTTGTTGGAACAGACTCTGTCAAAACACCGTTTGTCTGCGCTGTTACCGCATCTGTCACTGATGCGATCGTAAGCGGTACAGAACCGGAAATTCCTGCATGCCAGACTACGAAGCCGGAATATGCGGATGCGATCAGAAGACGATAATCAACATTCTTCATCTGCTTTGCAATCTCCTTTGCAAAGATTGCACTTACGATCAATCCGAATCCCCAGTTTGCCCAGCAAGCGATCACTGCGACAAACGTTACAAGGAAAATTGCCTGAAACGGTGTCTTTGGGATTGACGCCAGCTTTACGAGAACCTTTTTAATGATCGGCGCACTCGCCATTGCAGACCCAAGTACCAGCACCAATGCCATCTGCATGGAGAACAGCAATAGTCCCCATACGCCATTTCCCCAATGCTGCACCATCTGAATCGGTCCCTGTCCGGTCAGCGGCATCGCAACCACAAACACAAACATCGTCAATAAAATACAGAAAATAAATGGGTCCGGCAAAAATCGCTGAACGACATTTACACATCCTTTTGAGATTTTACTTAACATAACATCCTCCTTAGACTATAGTTAGACTGCCATTTTCTTTAAATTTTCACTAATGATCAGCGGACATCCGGTTGATTCCTTGATCTGCTCCACGGTAAATTCCGGATTATACTCTGTCAGCAACAACCCCTCGTCCGTGACCTCCATCACGCCCATTTCCGTTACGATTAAATCTACAACACCCTGTGCGGTAAGCGGAAGCTCACATTCCTTTAAGATTTTGTGCTTTCCCTTATTGGTGTGCTCCATTGCAACGATGACCTTCTTTGCACCAACCACAAGATCCATCGCACCGCCCATCCCCGGCACCATTTTTCCCGGAATGATCCAGTTTGCAATATTTCCCTTTTCATCCACCTGCAGCGCACCGAGGATCGTTGCATCCACATGTCCTCCACGGATGATCAAAAATGAAGTCGCGCTGTCAAAAAAAGCACCTCCCGGAATGATTCCTGCGGGCTTTCCGCCTGCGTTGGTAATATCCATATCCTCCTCACCCTCTGCCGGAGTATTTCCAAGTCCTACAAATCCATTTTCAGATTGAAGGATCAGATTCACGTCAGCTCCGAGGTGATTCGGCACTAATGTCGGAAGTCCGATTCCAAGATTTACAACATCTCCGTCCTTTAATTCTTTTGCCACACGGGCAGCAATAAAATTTTTCAAGTCTTGCATAGATCAATTCCCCCCTGCTATGTAATCGATGAAAATACCTGGTGTATGAACGTAATCCTGGTCGATTTCTCCAACCTCAACAACCTCACGCACTTCAGCTATGACCGTGTCTGCTGCCGTTACCATAAGCTCTCCGAAATTACGCGTAGAACCATGGTACTGAAGATTTCCCATGCGGTCAGCTCTGCTTGCTTCCACAATAGCAATATCTGCATGTAACGGAAGCTCCAGAAGATAATCCCTGCCATCAATATTGATGACCTCTTTTCCCTCCTGCACCAGCGTTCCTACACCGGTTGGGGTCAAAAACCCTCCAATGCCTGCACCCGCACAGCGAATCCTTTCTGCCAGCGTTCCCTGCGGGATAAGAACAATCTCTGTCTCCTGCTCATTCATCTGTCTGCCGGCCTCCGGGTTTAACCCAATGTGAGAAGCATAAATCTTCTTAAACTGCTTCTGCATCACCATCTTCCCGACTCCATAATCAGGGAAGCCTGCATCATTGCAGATCAGTGTCAGATCCTTAACTCCTCGTTCCACAAGCTTGTCAATAATTTTGTGAGGTGAACCGCAGCCCATAAAACCGCCTATCATAACAGTCATTCCATCCTTCACGAGAGTGGCTGCATCGTCGATTGTTACTTGCTTTGCCATAGTTTTTCTCCTTCTTTTCTTTTTCGGTTGTACATCTCACCTATCATTAGGATTGGAGTATATCAAAGTTTTCATCATTTTGCAATAAAAATTTTATAATTTTTACTGTTTATTAATCATTTTTTATTTATTGTTTGTACAGTATTTTCACAGCAAAAAAACACCGCCGGCTCATCATTTTTGATAAACCTGCGGCGTTCTTCTGCCACTTCTATAAACTTGTCCAAAATCTTAAACGCGTGAGAGATACTCACCGGTACGCGTATCAATCTTAATCACATCACCCTGCTCTACAAACAGCGGCACATAAACAGTAGCGCCTGTCTCAACAACTGCAGGCTTGGTAGCGCCTGTCGCCGTATCGCCCTTAAAGCCAGGCTCTGTCTCTGTGATCTCAAGCTCCACAAACAGAGGCGGTTCCACTGCAAACACACTTCCGTTATGAGAGCACATCTTCACCATCTCGTTTTCTTTCACAAACTTCAGCGCATCACCGATCGACTCTTTAGAAAGCGCGATCTGCTCATAAGTCTCTGCATCCATGAAATTATATAAATCTCCATCCGCATACAGATAGGTATAATCCTTTCTGTCAATACGCGCCTGCGGGCACTTCTCTGTCGGACGGAATGTCTTTTCCACAACGCCACCGCTCTTGATATTTTTCAACTTTGTTCTTACAAATGCTGCGCCTTTTCCCGGTTTCACATGCTGGAATTCAATAATCTGATAGATATTACCCTCTAACTCAATGGTAATACCATTTCTGAAATCACCTGCTGAAATCATGTAAACTTCCTCCTTCAAATACGTTCCGGTTTTAAACTCTCCGATTTTTCTATTTTATAATAAACACCGCCATATTTCAAGCTTTTTTTCTCGTCAGTCTTTTTCCATGCCCTTTTTCTCTATTTCATGGATCAGATCAATCCGCGTCTGATGTCTGCCGCCTGCAAACTCTGCGTCCAGATACGCCTTTACAATATCCTTCGCCAGCTCGCTCCCGACGATTCTTGCGCCAAACGCGATAATGTTTGCATTATTATGCTCCTTGACAAGACGCGCTGTCGCCGTATCGGAGCAGACTGCTGCCCGCACACCGCGTACCTTATTTGCCGCAATCGAAATTCCGACGCCTGTTCCGCAGATCAGCACGCCGCAGTCCGCCACACCCGCGACAACCATATGCCCCGCTTTCTCCCCATACTCAGGATAATCGCAGCTTGCCGTTCCGTCCGTACCGATATTAATGACCTCATGTCCCAGACTTTTTAAATATTCTGCAATCTCAAGCTTTAATGCTGTCGCCGCATGATCATTTCCAATTACAATCTTCATATAGCCTCCATTCTGCAGTCCGGCTGCTCTTTTATCTTCGTTTTTTACAGCTTCTTTGATAGAAAAATAAAACGATTTTTTCCAGATAACGCTTACACACGATCTGGATTTCTTCCTTTGGATCAATCGGCTTTACAAGAATTGAATAAATTCCTGCAAGATTCGCACCGTAAATATCCGTAAAAACCTGATCCCCGATAAATACGGTGTTATGCTCGTCCGTCCCCATTTTCTTCATTGCCGCACGATAATTATCGGGTCTTGGCTTCTTTGCCTTATAAATATAGGCGGAAGCCTGCACCTTGTCATAAAATGATTTCACACGCGGCTCCTTATTGTTGGAAAGCAGTACGCACGAAAAACCAAGCTCCTTTAAACGGGAAAACAGCTCGCAGGCACGCGCATCCGCCGCAGCCCCGTGGGGCACAAGCGTATTGTCAATATCAAAGATAATACCGCGGCAGCCCTTACGGTACAGCTTGTCAAAATCAATTTCATAGGTGGACACCACCCATTCCCTTGGATAGAACCTTTCTAACATCGTATTTCTTCCTTCTGTCTATTTTACAAGCCCTGAGATAAGACGGAACTTCTCATGCTCCGCGCTTCTCATCAGCTCAAACAGCAGCGCCTCATAGGTTGTGACCGTCATGCCCTCTGCGCGCGCACGCTCCATTGCGATCTGCTTGTCATGCATCCGTCTTGCACTGATACAGTCCTCCACAAGAATCGGCTGATACCCAGCCTCCAACAGATCAAGTGCGGACTGAAACACGCAGATATGCGCTTCGATTCCGCACAAAAGAATCTGCTTTTTTCCAATCGCCCGCAAATGCTCCCGCACCGCAGCGTCCCCATAAACAGAAAAGCTCTTTTTATCAAATGCTTCTTCTGTTCCTGCTGCCTGTACAATCTCAGGCACTGTCGCTCCAAGTCCCTTGGCATACTGCGTCGTGACAACAACAGGCACCTCCAATATCTGCATTCCCTCTAACAGCTTTACGGATTTTTCCAACAGCTCCCCGCACTCCGCAATCACGGGCATAAACTTTTCCTGATAATCAACTGCCACGCAGCAGACATCCTCCAGCTTCAATCTCATAGCTTTTCGCTCCTTTTTGTGTGTTTTTCAAATAAACGCCCTATTATAAATGGGGAGGCGTTTCCGCTTCCCCGTCTTCGTCAGCTTTCACCCTTATTTATCCAGCATTTTCTTAAGCTCGCTCATAAACGTATTCACATCCTTAAATTCACGGTAAACAGACGCGAAACGTACATAAGCCACCGCCTCCAAATCCTTTAGCTTATCCATCACAAGCTCGCCGATGAGAGAACTAGGGAGCTCCTTCTCCTCACGGTTAAAGATCTCTGTCTCCACCTCGTCAATGAGCTGATTGATCTGATTGACAGAAATGGGGCGTTTATGACATGCCCTAAGTACGCCGCCCTCTATCTTAGAACGATCATACTGCTCTCTCGTGTTGTCCTTCTTGATCACGATCAGCGGAATCGTCTCTACCTTCTCATAGGTCGTAAAACGTTTGCCGCAGTCATCGCACAATCTGCGGCGGCGGATAGAATTATTATCATCTGCCGGTCTGGAATCTATTACTCTTGTATTCTCACTGCTGCAAAACGGACACTTCATATCCTACCTCCACATAGCAATGCCTCTGTCTCTTGTAGTATATCTGCCCGTCTTTCAAATGTCAACAAGGATTCGCCTTTACTTTATCTTATGGCGGCATTCCTTCTCATCAATATCTACAAGCACAATATCCGGTCCGATCTTTACGATCTTGCACCACGGAATAAAAATCTCAAACTCACGGCATATACAGCCAAGCCACTTCGCGGGTCCCGGAACGATCAGCGAACGGATACAGCCATTGCACTCATCAAACTCCAAATCGCTGACATTTCCAAGGCACTTACAATCCGTCACATTGATCACTTCTTTTTGCTGCAATTCACAAAAACGCATATAGCTTCCCACACCTTCTGTTGAGAAAATATATGCGTTTTTGCCTTGTTCTATACCTTTTACACATTAAAACGGAACAGAATGACATCTCCGTCCCTTACAACATATTCCTTACCCTCAAGTCCGACGATCCCTTTCTCCTTTGCCGCAGATAAGCTTCCGCAATCCAGAAGGTCCTGATAATTTACAACCTCCGCGCGGATAAATCCGCGCTCAAAGTCCGAATGGATCTTTCCCGCTGCCTGCGGCGCCTTCGTCCCCTTACGGATCGTCCATGCCCGTGTCTCATCCTCTCCCGCAGTCAGGTAGCTGATGAGTCCAAGCAGACTGTAGCTTGCCTTGATCAGCTTTTCAAGACCTGATTCCTGTAAGCCAAGATCCTCCAAAAACATCTGCTTCTCGTCATCGTCAAGCTCTGCGATTTCCTGCTCGATCTGGGCGCAGATGACAAATACCTCGCTGTTTTCTGCCTTTGCAAGCTCCCGCACAGCTGCAACATGATGATTTTTCATACCATCATCTGCCAGATCGTCCTCCGCAACATTTGCCGCATAGATCACGGGCTTTGCCGTCAGCAGGTTATAAGAGTCAAACCACTTCTGCGCATCCTCATCCTCCGGCACCTCAAACGTCTTTGCAAGACCTCCGTTCTCCAAATGCGCCTTAACTGCCTCAAGCAGCTCTAACTCCTTCGCAAGCGTCTTATCCATGCGCGCCTGCTTCGCCACCTTTGCAATGCGGCGCTCTAAAATTTCCACATCCGAGAAAATCAACTCCAGATCGATCGTCTCAATATCTCTTGCCGGGTTCACATTCCCGTCTACATGCACCACATTGGAATCCTCAAAGCAACGCACCACATGCACGATCGCATCCACCTCGCGGATATTGGCAAGAAATTGGTTTCCAAGTCCCTCTCCCTTGCTCGCCCCTTTAACAAGTCCTGCAATATCCACAAACTCGATCACTGCCGGCGTCACCTTCTTAGAATGGTACATATCTCCAAGCTTCTTTAAACGCTCGTCCGGCACGGCTACGATACCAACGTTTGGGTCGATCGTACAGAACGGATAATTGGCAGACTCTGCCCCCGCCTTCGTGAGCGAATTAAAAAGCGTACTTTTGCCTACGTTTGGCAGACCAACAATTCCTAGTTTCATTTTTATCTTTACCTGTCTGAAAATGCCCTATTTTCAAGCATTCTCGCCTTTCTCTTATATTCTTACTACACAAATTACTACACAATTTTTAAGGCACTTTCTATCCTTTCGACCTCTTTCATTTTCTCGTCTTCGGTAACATGGACATACAAATTCATTGTAATACCTACGTTAGAATGTCCTAGTATGACTTGTAATGTCTTAGGTCTTATTCCACCTTCTATTGCCCTGGTGGCGTATGTGTGTCTTAAAACGTGCATTGAAAATCTATCAATGCCTGCTTTATCGCATAACTTAAACAAAGTCGTATCATAAGCAGAGTTTTTTGTTGGCTCACCTTTTCTACACAAAAATACGAAATCTTTAAATTCCATATTGATTACCTTGATAGTTTTTAACTTCTCTCTCTGATTCTTCAAAATAGCAATAGCTTCTTCTGTCAGAGGTACATCACGATAACCTGATTTGCTCTTAGGTTCTCCAATTCTCCACTCACCTACAGAGTACCTATATTCCATGCTTCTTTTAATATGTATTACCTTTTTCTTAAAATCAATGTCAGACCATTGTAATCCTATAAGTTCACCAGTACGCAAACCAGTCTGTAAAAGAAAAGCAAACTGATTATAATTGCTTGCACCTTTTGCAATCTCTAAGAATTTCTTTTGTTCCTCAATGGTTAATGCTCTAACTTTCTTAGGTTCTTTACCTATATTGTATTTTACAGCTTTGGTAACCGGATTCTTTAGGATAACATCATTCTCTACTGCATCCGAAAACATACAATACAAAGCAATCCGTGTCTGATAAATAGTTGATGTCTTGTAATCATCTTTCATCTGATTTAAAACATTCTGGCAATGCATCGGCTTTACATCTGACAACAACATATTACCTATGCACCCTTTTATATTGTGTTCAAACCTCTCTTTATAATTCCTTATTGTATTTGGTCGGATGCTATCACCCTTTATATTTGCAATCCAATATTCAAACCACGCTGTAACCGTCATATCTCCTGAAGCATCAATTCCACCATGTTCATCATTAAATTTAGCATCAGCATACCATTGGCGGCAATCTTGCAGTTTCTTAAAATACTTTTCTACGGATTTACCAGTCCGTTTACTTACGAATCTGCCGTAATATAAACCATCCTTTCTTTGACAAATTCCCACTCCAAGAGATTTGCCCTTTAAGTCTTTACCCATATGAATCAACTCCTTCCTGCTACTCCTAGCAATAAAAAGAGTCTGATACAGCATAAAATTATATCATAGACCTTGCAATTTGAAAAGCCATTAATTTCTTACTTAAATTTCCAAAGTCTTTGACAAATACTGTTCAAACTCTTTTCTTTTCACTAATTTTTTTGTACCAACATATAAAACAAAGTTGCATTTCGGTTGCTTCAACAACTCTTCAATTCTGTTAATACCGATATTTGAATAACTTGCAGCTTCTTTAACAGTCAAATTTACTTTTAACCAAAAAGGCATATCTAATGTTTTTGCAGTTCCTTCTATAAAAATCACACTCCATTTCACAAAAATTTTTGTTTAATATAAAAAGGTGCTACACATTTCATGCAGCACCATCACATTCAATCTAATATTCAGTTTTTACACAATAAAAGAGCACGAGAATTTAGTCACTCTCTTGCTCTTTTAAAAACCTTTTAAAGAACCTATTCTTTTCTAACCACAATCTTAACTTAGATTTCTTTTTAATACCATAATATAATTCAACACGTTTCACATCTTTTAAATTAACTACAATTCTGCACGGAAATCCCATTTCTTTAGCTTTATAAATCGTATTGTCTTCATCGACAATATAATCTTTGAGAACAAACCATGAATCATTTCCTTTTTCTTCGTGTTCAACCAAAACACCTTGATATGTGCAATCTTCACAAACTAGCCGAAGCGTTGTTCCATTCTTGTAATCTATAACATCATTCCATACATCATCATGTAAGGATTTGTTATTTATTTTTAATGATATTTTATTAATTATTTCAAGTTCTGACACAACCACACATATTATTGATAATATAAATGCAAGAACACACAAAATAATAGCTCTTTTATTCCAACCAAATGAAACATCAATAAATATTATAGTATGTAACCATGAGCAAATCGCTTTAAGCAAATAACTTATAGCTACACTTCCCATAACAATATATGAACCAAACTTTCTTGATGTAAAATATTGAAATACACATATAAAAATAAATCCTGGTATAAAATATTCAAAAATTACTGGCAATTGTGCCAATATCGAAACTACATCTACTATAATTCATTCACTCCTTTTTATTCTTTTCTTGTTGTTGCTTTATTTTAAGCATAATCAATTCCGGGTCTGGAGCATTACCTTCATTCGCTCCTTTTGAAAAATCAGTAGTAAGTTTACTGCTAATCTCTGCTACTGGTTTTTCATTACTATAAACAGTTCCGTTTTTAACTCCTGTGAAATCGTCATCCATAATCATTGTATCTCCTATCATATAATATCAGTATTTCTACATTTTTCATTATACAATAAGAGTACATATTTTTCTATGAAAAGATTCTATTATATTTCACCCTATGTTGTTCATAATTTCAATCTTTCTGTAATGCTTTAGCACCTCTTCCAACTCATAGTAGGGGCTACTATTTACATCTAAAATACGTTTAACATATATAACGCTACACATGACACAAAAGATGGAGAAATAATTATCCCCATCTTTAATAATTTCGCCTTTATTCAGTTGCATATTAAATATTATACCTCATCATAATTGCCTTTGGCATAAAATCCTTTTAATAATCTTCTGTCTTTAATACTTCTCCGAATGTACTTAAAGATACCCCTAATCATTCCTATTGCTAAATCAAGCAGATTTATAGCAATAAATACTCCTACTGCTACACCGATAATCAGAAGCATACCTTTTATTGCAGTTTCAGCATTTCTTGTGCTTGTCCATATCTCATAATTTATAAGCGTAAATATCACACCTACAATCTGCGCAATTTTCCAATATGTACCTTCAAGTTTTACAAGTTTCTTATCCATTTCTGTTTTTCCCCTCGTATTATAAAGTAGTAGTGTTTATAGTCCCTCTCCAAGGACTGTATATATCTGAAATGCATTTCTGCAATTCATTCAAAAAACTTTCATTTTAGACTTGACTTTTAATAGTTAGTCTTTTTACAACACAAAAAGGACTGACATTTTAATATCAGTCCTGATACATATGTTGTTTTTTGGCTATACATTCACTACCTTCCATACATCGCCTGGTTCACCTTACCTGGTAACTCCCGTATAATCGCCTTTGCCAGACTGTCCACATTTTGAACTTCGTGTAAATGAATATCTCCAATATTAATACTTGATGTATTATCATTCCTTACTGGCGTACTATTATGCAATGATGTGTTTATGCGATTCATTGACAGGTCAAATAACGCTGTCAAATCCGTTTGTCTGATTTTGAACTTGTTTCCATATGAACCTGTAAATTCTGCAAAATCAACTGGTTTGTAGTTTCCAAGATTCTCAAGAAGAGTGGTTGTTTCGGAATTGTTTATTACAGTTTCTCCACCTTCAAAGCGGAAGGGTTGTTCATTCTCGGCAAGAAACATCTCTCCATCATTTGTGCGAATAATTTCTTTCCCATCTTCAGCTACAATGTGCGTACCGGGTTTTGCACTGTCAGTACCAGTTCCGTACTTTTCCATACTTGGAAGGTTACTATAACCACCGCCAGAGTTGCTGTGAGAAGGTTTTTTATTTGGCTTATTTGGCTTGTTTTGTGTTCCTCCTGATACAGACCCAGATGAACCACCAGACGTCTGTGACTTTGTTGATTCCGCAGCTTTCACGGCGTTTAGTGCTGCAATCTGTGCATTTGCGGCGTTCCATGCGGCATCAACAATTGACTGCTGTGTTGCAATGTACATATTTTTGAAGTTGTTGAGAACATCCATTCTTCCATTTAGAACATCATTTTCCCAATTTGCCCCAAGTGTCTGTGCAGCCATTTCACGGTTAATGCTTTCTTCACGGGCTGTTGCAACAGAATTCCATGCTTCTTTTAACGCTTCATAATATTCAATTTTTTCATTGTAGGAATCTATAAGACCCTGATTATCTTCAATCTGTTGCTGAATATGAATATATTTGTCCTTAAAAGAATCAATGTCCGTAATGCGGTTAGAAAGGATAATCTTCTCATAATCCTTCCCCCAGATTGCAATTGCAAGCTGTTTATACTCTTCATCTTCCTTTGCAGAAGAAATCTCTTTCCACATCTCGCGGTATTTTTCGAGTTCTGCAATTACCTCATTAAGGGCTTCTTTTTCCTTTTCGAGTCCGGCAACAGTTTCTTCCAGTTCAAGGTCTGCTAGATTCTGTTGTGCATCACGAACCTCATCACGGTCATGTGTGTATATATACTCCTTGCCATTATACAGTTTTACAGTTCTGTTGTTGAGTGCACGGTATAACTGGTAGCGGGCTTTTTCAAGTTCAATGGCACGCTGTTTTTCATCATTCTCGTCCTGAAGTTTTGAGATTGTTTCATCAATAGCGTCCTGCTGTTCTCGAATACGGTCAATCTCTGATTCATAAACTTTGTCAACAACACCAAGAACATTGTCATACTGCTCCAACTGGTCTTTTAAGGCATCGTTCTGTTTTTCCAGACCATCTATAATGTCATTGATTTTGTCTATTTCATCATCATAAAGCTTTGTTACCGCTGACAGAACTTTATCATAAACAGAAAGCTGTTCCTTTTGCAGGTTTCCGATGTAGTCCCAATATTCCTTTCCAGAAATCTTACCATCACGATAATATTCGTCCAAAAGTGAACGGGACTTATTAAGAAATGTTTCAAAATCAATCAGACCTGCATCGAGCTCTGCCTTGTAGAGTTCAAGATATTTATCAAGAATCTCTTTAAATTTTGCCTTGTTATCCTCGGCAGCCTTGTTTGCATTGTCGAGAGCACTCTTTGTTGCAGAACCACCGCTATAGCTGACTTTTGGAATCTCAAACTTACTGTTTTTTACATCATTCAGTTCGCTAAACAGAGTTGCCTTATACTCATTGATACTTTTGACAATCCAAGACCTTGTGCGCGGATCGGTTTCGTTCTCAAGATCATTTTTAAATTGTGCGAACCTTGCGAGTGCTTCGGCACCAATTCCAGCCATTTGAGCAAGGTTATAAATTCTGTTTACATCTTCTTGTGTTTCAATCCTATAATTGTTACTTAACTGTTTTTGCAGGGCAAAAATAGCCAGTTGCTTAGATGTTTGTTCAGTGACAATTCCCTCGGTCAACAATCTGTCAATTTCCGCTGTCGTTAAGTTGGTCAGGGTATATGTTGAATTAGCCGCCAAAATTTTTTGAGCCGCCAATTCTCCTTCCTTTTGGATAAGAATGGACGTTACAACTTCTTCCGCATTTTTTATCCCCATTTCTTCCAACATAGCGATAGATGCCTGCTTTGTTTCTTCTGTTAAATCAGAGAGAGCATCACTGTTTTGGATATAAGCAGTAGCAAGATTATCAAAAGCAGATTGACAAGCATCAATGTCATTAGGAGAGTTGCTTATCGTTTTGATGAAATCATCATATGCTGCCCCAAGACCACCAAAAGTTTCTTTGAATCCTTTATTATTTAAAATGGAAGACCAGTCGAAACTTTCTTTGTCAAGTACATCAGCATAGATTTGGTCAAGTTTGTCTAATCCCTCGGTGAGAGATTGTACTTGGGAGATGGTGTCTGTGAATGTATTTGAAACACACTCTTGACCCAACAATGCATCTACTTTATCAAGTTCGTTCTCAAGAGGAATGCTATAAAAGCCTTCAAACTCAGGAACAGTTGATAAGTAATTATTAACTGCATCTGTTATCTCCTTTTCATTTCCAATAAACTGCTTACTTGCAATAGAGGTATCTATTAACTCTTGTCTAAACTTTTCAAATTCTTCTTCCGTATTAGGAAGTTCACTACCTTGTAAAGCTGTCAACATCATCTCTTGTGCTAAATTTTCATTTAACTCATTGATGGAACTGTTATACGCTTCAACTTCATCTTTCATCTCACTATATCTTGCATACATAGCAGTAAATAATGAATTTTCGGATAACTCTTCTGCTGTAAAAGCATTTGATTCTTCCAATGCCTTAATAGCATCTTCCAACTTTTTATAATTTTCCAATATACCATTAACCGATTTATCATCACCAGTTAATACTAACGAACCACCACCAGTACCATAAGAACCACTTCCTACGATTCCAGCTTGTTCCAAAATTCCAAACGCTTTAACTGCGTCTTTCCCTGTGGCATTAATAATGTTATTACCGCCCCAGAAACCATCTGAACCAACATCTAATAACTCTTCTTTGGCTGCGTCCAAACCTGCCAATAAATCAATTCGTGAATTTTGTAATGAATCAATACTTGCCTGTTTGATTGCATTTGACAATGAACCGTAACGGTCAATTAAATCATCAATACTTTCACCTTCAAGTCCTAATTTCTTTAATAACTCTGCTTGCGTAGTCATTAAATCTTCTTTAGCACTTGCATCTGTTTTTACTGCTTCTGATAAAGCAATATATTTGTTTGCTAACTCTGCAACTTCATCGCCTAATGTATTAGCTTCTTCCGCTGCTTGTTTAGCATTCTGTCTCATCTCTTCCAATTTCTGATTATGGTTAGAAATTGCGGATGTTACTGCACTTACACCTACACTCAATCCCATTAATACAATACCAGCTGGATTAGATAGAAATACACTCTTCATAGTCGCACCAAGACCGACCATTGCAGACTTCAGACTAAATGTAGAAGCTGTGCTTGCTGTATTTGCAGCCGTTTGAGCATTCGTAGCTTGTGTAAGATTCATTTCAGCAAGTTTCTGTAATGCCATTTCTTTAGTCATTCCTTGCATCTGCAATATCCTGATACGGTCTTGCTGAGTAAGTTGCTGACTAGACAATACTTGTTTCAACTGTACTGTTGTTAATGAACTTGTTGCTTGAGCAATACTCTTCAATGTAGCGTATCTTTGAGATAAGTTTCCATTTGGAATATTGTTTGCTAACTGTAATGCTTTTCCATACTGCTCAATAGATTTTGTAGCTGTTAAGAAAGCCATTGACGCATTCGTTAAGAATCCACCAATCTTTAATGCTAAAAATCCTTTAATCGTACCTTCGATAATGCCGAACTTATTCGCAAAATCCAATAATGCCGAACCTACATTAGCAATGTCACGAACTGTATTTCCTGAAATTATACTTTGATACATCTCGGTTACACTATTCTTGAATCTTTGACACGCTGCGTCAGCACTTTGAGTCCACTTTTCATACTCGATTGTTGCACTTCCTGCACTGTTAAGAGCATCCTTATATGCTTGTTCTGAATCTTGTAAGCCTGATAGTAAACTAGCACCAGCCGCCGCACGATTCTTTCCGAAAAGCATTTCTAATACTTTGGCAGACGTAGTATCATCCAAATCATCAATTACTTGTGAAATCTCGTATAATTGGTCATAGTATGATTTAAACGTATTGTTATCAACCATAATATCTACACCAGTTAATGCGATTAATTCCTCACGCAATTTGCCTGTCAATGCTGTAACTTCTTCTACGTCCTCACCCATTTCAGACAACTCTTTGATTGCATCATCATCACCAGTTGTAGCTCTCAAACGTAATGAACCAATTTTAGCAGTGTTACCTAAATAGTCAGGGTCATTATAATACTTATTGGCAGTTGCAAACATGGTAGCAGCTTGCTCAATGCTTGTATTAGCTTCTGTTAAAGTACCTGCACTTAAACGAATGGCTTCGGATAACCCTTGTGCGTCAATACTGTATTTGTTTGACATATTATTGATGAGGTCAACATATGCTTCTAATTTCTTATCCATCTGGTCATTTCCATAACCACCGATTTCATCAAATGAAGCAATAGCAGTCTTGATTGAACCAATAGCAGTATCAATATCTACGTCACCAACATTTTCAAGAATTGTAGCCCACTGTCCACCTAATTCAGCATCAGATAAAGACCAACCCAATTTCTTAAATTCTGTAATGGCATAGATTAAAGAATCCACTGTAACATTCAATTCTTTTGCTTTACTCATTGCCTTGTCAAAATACTTATACAGTGCGTCTCTGTCCTCAATCTCGTTTGTAACCTTCATTAAATCAGTAAGGCTATCATCAAGTGTCTTTGCTTCTGTCCAAGCACTACGAAACTGATTCGTCATAAAATAAATGAAACTCGCACCACTGAAATACTGTGCAAAATGAGCAATGGATGCTTTAAACTTGTCAGTCCATGTCATTCCTGCTTTATTTACAGCTACCAGTTCTGTCCTAAATGCAGACAACTGACTTCTCAATCCTTTTAATTCTGCTTTACTTTTAGCAATACTTGCAGAATCCACTAACTGATTGTATTTTGCAGTCATTTCTTTGCTTGAGAATAACTTACTGTTTTCCTTTGCAAAGTTTTTCAACTGATTCTGTAACTTCTGCTTATCTACATCAAATGAGTAGTAAACCTTGTTACTGTTCGCAACTTTTTGGGCATTTGATACCGCCTTTTTCGTTGCATTCTGTACACCTTTTGTATTAATTGTAGGTGTGACTGTAAAGGTATTATTGTTTAATCCCTTTAACTGATTTCTGATGTACTTTCTGGTCTTTACCATATCTAAGTTACCAATTAACTTTAGATAAAAGTCTCCCAAAGCCTTTACATCTGCTTTGATTTGTTGCTTGCTCTGTGTTTTCTTTAGCCCTGCAATCAAGTCAACAATAAAATTGTTTTGTGCCATAAAAATTTTCCTCCTTGTAATTTTGTTGTTGACTTCACCATTCCTTTCTGATATAATTCATATTGGTTTATTATTCCCTTTTTGGTTGCGTTTTTTATTTTTACGCACAAAAATAAAGCATAATAGATAACTGGAATTTTTGATTGAATAATCAAAGAAGAAATAGATTTGTCGATATATTTATATAAACGCTTAGAAGCGGATATATCGGAAGAATGTTATTTATGTCTCTCCAAGTAATCTCTAATATCCTGTTCAAATTCATCCGTAAGAATCAATTTCCCATGTAAATAATTACTTAACTTAGAAGGACTTACACCGATTTTCTCGGCAACATATGACTTTTTTAAGCCATTCTTTTTTATGTGTTCTAATAATTCTTGTTTCAGACCCACACAAATCTCCTTTCTCAAAAAATTTTTTTGCTAAAATAATGAGGGGCTAAGACTCCACTCTCAACCCCTCATAGGTTTTTGAACTCTAGTATAGTATTACATTCCCACATACTTACGCTCCACAACGCAAGCACTGCAATACCATACTTTCATTCACTCCACATTACCGTTATCCACAATAATAGTACGATTTATTTTTTTGGTATATCTATATATACCATATATACAAAAAGATAATCGAACATAAATTCCATTATTTTTTAGGTACTTTCCACAACTCAACTTGCGAAAATTCACTTATTTTTTGTAAATTTTCGTCATTTTTACCACTATCTACGGTTGCATACATCACAATTTCCTGTACCATTACCCATTTGTTTTGCATAAAACATTTTTCCGCAAGTAGAACACCTCTTTACCGCTTTGTATGTAACATATGCTTTATCTTTTGGCTTATTGAGTATTTTTACCTTGCCTTTTTTGCTATCCTGAATGTAAACATTTACTATATTACCAGTTTTATATTCGCCAGTACCGCTAAAAGGATATTCTTTATCTTTATCGGCAACATAAACTTTTCCGACCTTATTCTTTTTATCGTACTCTTTTATTTCACCCTGCTTTATATCCTTCTCTTTCGGTTCTTCCAAAATATCAAACTCTTTGAAAGCTGCGACATATATCTGTTCCCATATGTTTTCAAAATCAGTAATCACTAAAGCAATTTCTTCATTGTCTGCCGCTTCAGAGTCCACATAAAACGAAACACTATAATATGATTTGGGGTCAACTTCTCTTGGTGCAAAATTTGTAGGTAACATCTTTAAAATATAACCGTCTTTAGAAAGCACTTCTCTATCAGTAATCATACGAACACTATCACTTCTGCCTTTTACATCAACAACAGGGTTATAATCTTTCAAATTATCCGTTACCAGTTCCGCATACGGTTTAAATCTTTGATTGTGATATTTATTCCGATATGCCTTTTGCCACGCAAGCATCAAGCACAATAATCTGACTTTTCCTCGCCCTTCTCTTTCATTAGTACAATACTTTCTTTTTGCCACTTTTAAGGCTTCTATTTCACTTTTGTATATGATTATAGGCTTGTCATTAAAAAACACTTCACAATCATAATCCTGCTTTTCAGATTGAAAATATTCATATATAAAATTAACAACACAATCACTTTTTACCAATTTTCCAACTTCATTATACTTAATTGGCTCATATAAAACATTATATATCCTCTTATTTCTTTGGCTCTTATCGTCATATTCATTTGTGTATAACTTAATTCTGTCTTTTACAAATTTCTCCTCAGTCTGGAATATACGAAGAACATCATCTATCGTCCAATCGGATTTGTTAATCTTCTTAATAATGTCATATCTTACTAATAATCCTATTGTTTTATTTGTCCACCCCGAAACCTTACCCAAATACTCAAAAGGGGCTATCTTTGTTTCTTCACCATGTATAATTTCCATCAATTTATCATCGGTACAGTTAAGCACCCTTTTCAAATAGCTGAATTTTTCAAGCAATATTGCTCTTTGTTCCTCTTCTGATAAGCTATTAAAATTATCAATTCCCTTTGTGGCATCCTTTAGTACGGCAGAATTGCTTCTGCCATACTTATAGATTCCTAAGAGATTTTCACATTTGTACTTATCTCCAAAATTTAATGCTGTTAAATCCTGACTAATCAAATTTTCGCTCCTTCCATGTAAACTTGACCTTTTTACCAAGTATTTCAATATCAAATTCTTCTTCCGGCTTTAAACTGTCATTCCAAATAAGATACTTTTCATTGGCTGGTATTACATCCAAAATATCATCGCCCATTATGTTCCATATAAAAGCGTTAATACTTCCATAATTAGATTTCTTCTCTTTCTTTAAGCCTGTTACCAACATATGAAATAACTCTGTAGGTTCAACATTCAACTCTGTACATAATTCTGTACGAAGTTTAAATAATAAAGCCTCTCGCCTACCTATCTGAAACAAATCATTAGTTGCTTTTATATTCTTTTTTCCATAAATGAATTTAATTTCAGATTTATACTCCTCGTACTTCTGCTTAATTATCTTCTGCTGGTTTTTGGTAAGTTCCACATCCTTTGCATATCCCATAAGAATATATTTATCTTTGTCTGTCCATTTTTCTTTAAAGATACGCTCAATCTCTTGCTCAAAAATTTCCAATTTCCAACAAATCTTATTCATTAAGCAATCGGTTAAAAGCAATGGGCAATTTTCAGAAAAATAATCCCAAAATTCTTGTTCTTCTTTTGTCTCAATCACTCTTTCGCCACGCATTACAGCACCAACAAAATTATCTATGCTTTCAAATGTGTACCATTTACAAGTATCATTCAATTTCATTTTATACTTAGTATATTTATCTCTGTAATCAGGCTTTGCGTAAATAAAGAAATATGGCATAAAGTATGGTACAAGTGCATTTTTCTTTAAGTGCTTCTTTACAAATGATTCTATTTCAGTTTGATTATATCGTCTGATTTCACTCATAGAGTTTTTAGCAAAAGCATATTTAAAATCAGAGGATAATTTGGGATGAACACCATTTTTAGTTGCATCTACTTCTTCGCCAACTAACATTCTTCCTTTTTTTGCAACCAAATGTAATGCAAGCCCCTTTTCTGTACAATCATATTCTACATAATCAGGATTATTGTGTTTTGGATTGTCTTCTGTCTCTTCTTCATACATAGGCAGCATTGAAAAGATACTTGTACTTTTATTAGAATAAACTCCTACCTTATTTCCAAAACCATCCTTATCTGATTGTACCGCCACATCAAGAGTATATTTTTTCGGAGTATTACCTGCATCATTCAAGCCTTTTTGATATGTTACTGGCAATGTTCCCCAAGCATTTTCTATAAAAACCTCTGAATCAAATGTACAAACTACATCGGAATCAAAATCTGAATCTGCGTGTCTTACAGTAGACAAATCATGCAAACTATAAATAATTCCGCTTTTAAGATGTGTGTAATATGTTTCCATTTCAGAGAATACATCAGATGAAATATTATCCTTATTACACACATCCAAAATATTGTGTTCTGAGGTATCAGTCATAGGACTTCTACATGCACCTATTCTTGATACATTCCTATCTAACCAATATTTACTATAAACATGATTTGCAGGGACAAGACCGATACCACTTAACATTTTTTCCTTTGGAGTCTTGGGAATACGCTCAATCACCCTATCTTCAACTCCTTGTGTTCCGTATCTTTGCCAGTTATACCAATTAAAAGCCCATTGTGCTAATCCATACGGGTCAGAAATCATGAATTGATAGTTACTGTTGTGTTCAGGATATAATTTTCCACATTTCGCTTTATCAAGAATACCTAAAATCATTTTCTTAATCTGTGTATTTACATACGCATCATCAAGCAGTTTGAAATTCTTATAGATTGCCTTATTAAGAGTAGTAGTTCTCAATTCCTCATAATCTATCGTTCCTTCGTCCTTCTGTTCCTCTTCATCATCCTCTAATTCTTCATCTTCGATTTCGTCAATCTCTACGTCTTGCTCTTTAAATAATTTCACTTCTTTTAACAATGCATACATGATATTCTCATAATCACCCTCCGCAAGAAGTCTAAGATATTTTTCTGTTGGGTCAACAACTCTCTGAATATCTTCATCTTTTCTTACATTGCTTGTCTGTACCAACTGATAATTAAGTCTTGAAACATCCTTATCTACCTTTGGTGCATACCTTTGAACACCCCAAATTGCTTCTGGATTTTTATTGTAATAATCAAAATTATAACCAAGTTTTCCTCTAATATCTGCATATAGTTTCATATACTTCCATTGTGATTCTGTCAAAATTACATCTACTGGATTATCGTCATCGAAAAGAGGGGTATATCGCACATTTTCCTCGTCACAATCCTTATACTTAATATCAATGATAGATTCAAAACCATTACGTCTTGCAAATTCTTTAAAAGGAAATGTGACCAATAAACCTTTTACCCCGATGCTTCTCACATTGAATGCAGACGGAATATAATCAATTCCCAAATCCTTTGCCCAAACTGTTTCAATAAAATCTGGGGAAACCATACCCATACCATCGAACGAATTTAAGTATGCTCCTTCTGGGTCTGTTTCATAAAATGGTATTTTTTTGGTAGAATACTCTGGATTATCGGGGTCTGTTGTGTCTTTGGTAACAAACTCAACCATATGCTCCTTATTGTTTTTATCCTTGAATGTAATGTATTTAAAGTCAGGAATAACCACAACATTAGGCTTTGTTACAAATATACATCCCGATGTAGTCAATCCCTCATAAGCTCCAAACTTAGAAGGTAATAATATATCTGTTGTTTCAATGTCAATCTGAAACTCTACTCTTAATTTAGGAAGTAATGCAGAAACAAGTTTCTCTCTGATAAATGTAACTGTATTCTGCTTTAAATTCCCACTACCAGCACTTCTTCTAACATATTTTTCTCCTGCATAGAAGAATCCTTTTTCACCAAATTTATCATAATCTGTTTTACTTTTACTCTGAACATTTATTAAATCCGGAATAAAAAGAAATTCCTCTCTATCCTTAATCTTTTTATTCAACTTCTTTGTCAATTCTGCTCTCTTTTTAGGAGTTGCAGTATTTAAAACCAACCTTTTTAGTTGTTTAATTTCTGCATTGTATTCATTCAATTTGTCTACAGCTTCTTTTTGTTGCTGATTTGGAGTAAGACCACCCATATCAGGATTGCCATTCATAGCAGCCTTTACTTCTCTGATTTTCTGAAAAAGAATATTGTCACCAACACTAACCAAACCGCTATTACCAATATCTTTTCTTGTCATAAGAAGCCAATCAGTCAGTTGTATCTCAGGAACATCATAAAACTCTATAACCCCTGTTCCCTTTTCTTTTTTAACTTCCTTTTTTCCACATTTAACAATGTACTTTGCGTCCAATTTTATAATCTTATACTGGACAGGCACAAAGCCATTACTTAATTCTTCGATACTGTTATTACTTTCAATGTGTTCTTCATTTCTTTTTTTCATTTAGTCGCCTTTCGTTTGCTTGCCATTAGATTTTGCTGATACCTACACTTATTTCATAAGAATTTTTCTAAAATATATAGGTATAGCAATGTGTTTCTTGGAACATTCTTTGAATATCCTCGTAAATCTCTTGGATATTTCTAGTAATTATTTCTCCCATTTTTCTGTAAAACCTCTCCAAAACCGTTGAAAAGTCATACCTCTTGAAATGAGTGTTTTATTGGCAAAATTGCCCTCTGAAACCCTTATAAATAGGGCATTTCAGAGGTTCATCTTTGAACATTGGAGGATTTTCTGCAATTTTACCCATATCAGACAGATTATTTCACTATCTGTATATTACTTCTCTTTTTTAACTTCATCGTATGCCCTGTTTGATTGTCTCTGATAATTCCAGTCTCATTATTGACGGTATATGTACCAATCCCATTATCATCACAGAATTTTTCTGCAATACCTTTACCAGTCTGTGAACGATAAATAGCACTCATAGCACAAGTAAATTCTACATATGCTTCTCGCAAATCATCATTCTGATAATCCCATAACAACTCTGATATGTTATCTCTTCCTATCGGCTTGTCCATATCCATTTTAGACAGAACATCCATTGTATATAAATAATCCTTACAGCCCCACTTTTCACCATCAAATTCTTTCTTTACTGGAAATGTGGTAATCAGATTTTTCAGTTTTATATATCCCATAATTGTAAAGATGGCATCTATCAACTGAAATACTGCTTGTGATTCTTCTAATGTCTGATGATAACCAGTTCCATTTCTTTCATTTTCTCTTCTTATCTCACGTACAGAATTAACATACTTTATTCCTGAAAATGCAATCTTCATTAAGTCCTCTTGCGAATAATCTGCAAAATTCTGTCCTTTGTTTTCTTCAAATGCCTTGTAAATAGAATTATGATATTGTCTTTGCCAACAGTCATGAAGTGCAAGAACACGCATAATTCTGTTTGTATCTACCTTATCTGCTTCGCCTTTGATAACTGTAAATTTTCTACTCATATATTTATTCTCCACATCTATTCTTCAATTCAAAAAGATTTAATAAGTCCATCCCATTCTTATACAATTCTTCATAGAAAGAATTTTCTTCATAACATCCAACAGCTATTAGCATAGAAAGTAGATTGGATTTACAGTTTTCTTCCGACATATTCTTTTCACAAGTTATCTGTTTCATCATAGATAGTGCATTGGTTAATTGGTTGTATAATCTCTGTTCTTCTTCTCCCATATCTTTATAAGCATGAGCATCAAATTCTTTGCACAAATAATGAAAAATAGCCATATCGTCTTGATATTTCATTCCTGCGATGTATAACATATAATGCAATATCTCATGTCGGATTGTACATCTTGTTTCATCTGCATTTTCCATACAACAAAATACATTTATTGCATTCTGTTTTTCTATTACTTGTAAATTTCCTTGTGTCTTATAATCAATTTCTCCATTTCTATAGTTGTAATCTGTATGAAAAATAATAGGTAGAATATCTGTTTGCACTAATCCAAACAATAGGAAATATTTTTCTTTTACTTCTCTTGCAAATTCTTTGGCGTACTTTAAATAATCTTCGTAGCTTTCACCAAACTCTGCACACCAGTTTTTATATTCTTCCAATTCACTTTTTAATTTAAGCATTTCAGACATAAGTTGTTTGCGATTTTTAATGTTACAAATTCCCTTACTTAATACTGGATTATTCCCAAATATATAATTACGCTGACAATCTGCACCATCCCAAAAAGAAGCGTCTACTCGTATCGTCTTTTTATAAGGACAGTCTTTACCATAATTCTCACAACCTTGACAGTCAGAATAAGTTATATCTTCACCTGTTTTTTCACAGAAATCTCTTATAGAATCCGTTTCCAAATCATAAAAATCGTAATCATTCTTTTTCAACGGTTCTATTATCAGATTAATCATATCTATACATTCTTTTTTTAATGACATATATATTTCCCTTCCATTTTATTTCATACAGTAGTTACGAATTATTATCTTTTAATCGTTTCTTCAATTCACACCTATCTTCACGGATAATTTTTTCGATAATGCGTGAAGTTATCTTGTTGTTGTGTTCTTTTGCAAGACAACAAATTTCTTTAGCCAAATTAATTATGTATTCATTAGCTTCTTCACTACTATAATGTCTTATCAAAAACTCATTCGTCCGACCTAATTCAGTAAAAACCGTCTGTTTAAAATAGGTATTATCTTTATAAAGAAATTCAAAATTATCTATTGGATTCTCTTGATGGTAGTCTAGTATTGTTTTAAAAGAAAACGTTTGATAAATATGGTTTTGTATATGTCTATTTCCTGCTCGTTCACCACTAAAAAGAGCTTTGAACGCAACTATATCTTCATCTTTAAATTTCTTAGGTCTACCTCTTTTTGTTTCCATACTATATATTTCTCCTTTTAGTAACCGTTACCAAAAATATTTACGCAATCTTTTTATCTTTTGCACCATAAATAAGTGCGTCAGCTTTTCCTTCCACAACGTCAGAAGTAATAACTACTTTCTTTGCGTCTGGCATATCAGGAATAGAATACATGATTTTCTTAGTAGCTTTTTCAATTATGCTGCGTAATCCTCTTGCACCGATATTCTTCTGTATAGCCAATTCTGCAATCTTCTTTAATGCGTCATTATCAAATTCCAACTTCACGTTATCCATTGCCAACAACTCTTGATACTGCTTTGTAAGTGCATTCTTAGGCTCTGTAAGAATTTTAATCAAATCTTCTTCAGATAAAGGTTGCAACGCTGTTACAATAGGCAAACGTCCTATAAGTTCTGGCATCAGACCATATTTAACCAAATCATGTTGCTGTACTTCTGAATAATCAAAATCCTTTTTCTCTACACTCTGAATATCTGCGTTGAATCCGATGGGCTTACTATCAGTTCCCTTACTTATAATCTTCTCCAAACCATCAAACGCTCCACCACAAATAAACAGAATATTGGAAGTATCAATATTTACACATTCTGCGTTTGGATGCTTACGACCACCACCAACAGGAACTCTTGATACAGTACCCTCTATTATTTTTAATAATGCTTGCTGAACACCTTCCCCTGATACATCTCTTGTAATGGAAGTGTTCTCTCCTTTGCGTGAAATCTTATCAGTTTCATCAATGTAAACAATTCCTTGCTCCGCTAATTTGCTATCACCATCAGCAGCTTCAAGAAGTCTTACTAATACATTTTCCACATCATCACCAACATAACCTGCTTCTGTAAGAGTAGTTGCATCAGCTATTGCGAATGGTACACCAATAAATTTTGCCAAAGTTTGTGCTAAATAGGTTTTTCCACTACCGGTTGAACCAATCATAAGAATGTTGCTCTTCTGAATTTCCACATCAGATTTTTTATTCTGACGCACACGCTTATAGTGATTATAAACTGCAACGGATAATGTAACTTTTGCATCATCCTGACCTACAACATATTGGTCTAAATGCTCCTTAATCTGTCTTGGTGTTGCTAACTGCACATTATGAGAAATTTCTTGCTCCTCTTCCTCATTTAAAATGTTATATGCGTCAAATACACATTCATCACATACATATCCAAATTGTCCTTTTAATAACTGTGTTACTTCTGCTTTAGGTCTGCCACATAAAAAACATCTTTCTACTTGTTTATTTGCCATATAAATTTCTTCTCCTTTGATTTCATGTAATTATGGCAGAGATAAGGAAGTTCCTTGTAATTCCCTTTACCAGTTAAACTAACTGACCATATATAATAATTCTCTTTTTATCTGTGGATTATCGGTGAATTTTTAGTACCATACCTTTAACAGCATTTTTATTCAAAATTTTATCTTCTGAAATATCCTTTATATTCCCTTTAAAATGTTTACAATTAATTTCAAATTTATTGAATGATATACTGATAATGGTGTAATATTCGTTATGCCCATCTTTACATGGTACACACAAATATTTATATCCTCTTGAGCGTATTTCTGTTTTATATGCTTCAAACTTTTTAAGTTCTATTTCCACATATTCATCCAACTCTTCCAACGTAGGAAAATACTGATTTCTCTCAAGTCCTCTAATAACATATTTACCATTTTCCACAGTAGAATAAACTGAACGACCTAGTTTTTTGACTTTACTCTGTATTTCTTTATCAACCAGGCTTTCACGTTCCTTTTGCTTCTTCACATTCATTTCATGTCTTACTCTCTCTTGTGCCTTGCGTCCTCTAACTGCTTTATCAGGTGATTTATGCAATTTCTCAGTAGAACAACTAAATAAATTACCTTTCTTATTTCTAAGAGTTACTTTGTTTTTGCTTACTATTTCAACTAAAACACCACTTGTATAATTCGTTGGACATCCTCTCTGTGGTAAATAATATGTTTTTCCTATTTTCAATTTCTCAATCTTCATATAATAATTCTCCTTCTGTACTTTGATTATCTGGCTACACCGCAAGGTGTAGTCAGCGGTGTGGGCTTGCGTTTTTTGCAAGCACATACCGTCCTGTCGGTAGACTACATTTTAACTCCTACCCCCTTTTTTCAACGGAAACCTCTATATAATGCTTTCCGTCGATTTAGGGGGGTAACGGGTTTTAATCCTCATTCCAATTATGTGTTACAATTCGCCAAGCAGATTTAAAATTTTTCTTCTTTCCATTGATAATCTTGCTTGTCTCAAACTTTGCAATACGATATGGAAGATTGTCTTCTTTTAAAACTGCATTCAACGTATCTCTACTACTCTTTAAATGTCCATCTCTTCGCACATCCATAATCTTTATTAACTCTTTTCTGTCTTTACGCTGCAACATTACTTGTCCTACATGAGTAGCAAGATAATTTTCTAACCCATAATTTCCGCTAATAGTCGCATAATCATAAAACTCTGTATCAGGGTCATACTTACCAAATTTTCTTGCCAAATACTTGCAGTACCCAAAATCCCCATAGGCTTTCATATAATGTATCTCTTCTATATCCAATTTCTTTTTGTGATACATCAAATCATTAACCTTTTTAGTGCACGTTTCTGTATTGCCATCATTGATGGTTTCATCATAAACAGTTTGTGTTTTATCAATCTGTCTGGGATATTGTTTCAACCATTCCTCTGTAGTATGGTCTTTTAAAAAATCCGCCATTTCCAACTGTTTCTTAGCATTTGTCTCTAATCCACCAAGTTGTTGATTATTAATAACCTTAATAAAAACGTGTATTGTATCTTCCGGCGATTGAATCCTCTTTCTTCCCATACACTGAATCAGAGAACCCACATCTTTAATGTCAATGAATATAAAGCGTACTAATGGGTCTATAATATTCACACCTGCATCCATGCAACTTGTAGTAATCAATATATTTTCTTCAAATTTCTGCTCTCTGAGCATCTGATTTATCTTCTCTTCGTTTACATGCTTATAATAATTTTCATTCTGCTTACTGCAATTAAATATCGCATACTTCTGAAATTCTTGATAAAGTGCATATGCTTTAGTGGCTTGTTGAATGAAGAATATCCCCTTTTGACCTTTTTCAATTACTGCCTTTGCAAATTCAGATAAACTCGCATCATTATGATAAAAATTCAATGTTGCAATGAAAGACCAATCAAAGGGTAATCTGTAACTTATAGGCTTTACCTTAACAATCTTCTGTATATACTCTTCTACATTCTCACCAGTTGCACTCATAAAAATCTTAATTGCATTCTGCATACTAATAATCTTTTTAAATGATATATCTGTTGTATTGTTAAAGCTGGCATCCGATATAAAGTAATGAAATTCGTCACAAACTATGTACTTATACTGTGATAGTTCCAAGTCAATTTCGTACATCTCATTTTTCTCTAACTTTTGATATGTCATAATCTCAATTACATCGGTTTTACCATCTTCTTCAATTTCCATTCTAAATTGCTCCACACACAACTTCCGATGTATAAGCATCAATATTTTTCTGTTTTCAGATTTTGCATATTTATATAGCACATTTTTAACAAAGTATGATTTTCCCACACCTGTTCCTGCCGTAATAATAACCGGTTGTTTTGGCTCCCATGTTGCTATATTATTTTCTGTTATTTTGTCTGTTACTCTTATTCTTTTTTGCTTGCCGTTTGCCAATTACAACTCACACTCCTTTCGGAAAACGCTTCATTGTAACGTGCAATGCAGCCGTATCTTCAAATAAAAATACCTTAAATCTGGAATCCTTTTCACTATCCTCAACTTTTAAAATTTGGTGTCCGTTATTACATAGCCAATTTGCCATTGATAATGACCTAACCATGTACATTTTTGTCTTGCTCTTTGTAATAATTCATTCCTCCGTTTCTGTTATAATTAGTGGACACAAAAATAATTCGCATCCACCATATACTTCTCTTTCTATTTCATAAATCCAAGTGTTACAACATTCCTGCAACCGTCAACATTATTATTCTGTGGGTACATATAAAGATTGATAACCTTTTCTGTTGGGTGTTCAAACCAATCTTCAAAATCCTTTACCTCTTCCACACATTCAATCTTACAAAGGTCAATGAACATACTACTATTAATTTCCATAGGATATAGATTTGTTCCATCTTCCTTTTTGTCGATTGGCTTACGGTTACTATTGCCAAAACACAGGATGGACTTATTTAAAATGCTACATTCAGTGAAATATAAATCTCCAAACTCTACGTCTGTGCTTTTGTGGGTACTATTTTCCAAATTCCCACTGTTTAATTGCACCTGATATCCGTTGTTTGTTTTATTATGTTCTACTAATGCTCCTAAAAAATCGGTTAATTCCATGTATATTTATCCTCCAATCCTTTGTAGTGGGCAGTAATAATAACTACCCACTTAATATTTCTCCATTTATTCTGTATCTGTACTGCAATTTAACATCTGATAATTTGCAGTCTTATCTGCACTCTCTCTGTTCTTCCATTCCATATAGGCTACAAATACAGTAGCTTCATCAACGCTGTTAGCAGCTCCGATATTGATAAAATCACCAACCATAATATGAAATGCCTTATCAAATGGAGCATTGTGTTCTTCTAAGAACTTGTCCAGAATTGCACACTGTTCATACCACTCTGCTTCTGTCAGTTTCTTTAATTCTTCTCTGATTACATCATTAGATGCATCGCTCTGTGTCATTGCTCTTGCTTCTTCACACTGTCTGTTACTTGGATTCATATTCATAATTACTCATTCTCCTTTTCTTCCTGCTTTGTTTCATCGTTTTCTTCAATTACAGCAACATTTACTGCCTGTTTGCCACGTTCAACGTCTACAACATCAAACTCCACATTCTGACCTTCCTCTAAGGACTTAAAACCATCCTTATTTATTCCAGAATAATGTACGAAAATATCTGTACCCTCTTCCATCGTCAGAAACCCATAACCCTTACTACCACTAAACCACTTAACTTTTCCTGTCATTTCTTAAATAATCTCCTTTTCTTCGTGTAAATTTTTATATGTTGAGCAGTTCTAAACAAGCAACTGCCCTTAATAACTACTTCTCTTTTTACATGGATAATCTGTTGCTATCATCAACCTCAACAGACATATCAGCCATACCATTTGAAAACTCAATGCGATAACATACCTCATTCGCACCAACAGAATCATTGTAGATAGCATCAACAATTTCTTTATCCAAAGTAACCGTTGCTGTATCGGAAGTAATCACGATTTCTCCAAAATCACTAATTCCGATTGACGCATCACTCACAGAAACATACACTGAACCGCCATCAATGCTCTCTACACTGAATAAGCATTTTGCTTTTGCAGCCAATTCCTCAAACTGTTCCCATGTAAGAACTTCTCCCTTATCACTCTCGTTAAAGGCAAACTTATATCCTGCAATCTCAAAACAGTAATCAAAATATACGCTACCTTCCCATTCCTCTTCATCATTTTCAACTGCCACTGCATAGTTGATATATTCCTCTTCATCTGCAATAGGCAATTTGAAAGTCACATAATCGTTAGCTGTAATTTCCAATCCATCCTCTGTGACCGAAAATTTTGAAAAGAAGTCTGTTAATGCATGTCGGAATACTCTACCTACATAAATGCCACCAACAACCTTTGACAACAATTCCTTAACCTGTGTTCCTAAAATTTTCTGTGCTTCTCTGTTCATTTTGAAATCCTCCATTTTCTTTGTGATAATTTATTTAGCATCAATAGGTGATTTATAACCGCCTATCTTATACTTCTCCATCCGATTACTGAACAACCTCAATATCTACATCAGATAATCCGTTGACAAAAGAAAGCGTGTAGGTATTGTCCTGCTTAGTAATCTCGTCCACGATTGAAAAATCAATGGTTACTTCCATATTAGCGTGTGGCTTAAATATGGTAATTTCTCCATCAACACCCTCTTCTGCATTTACTTTAAGTGTGCATCCTTGTAGATACAGATTCACATTACCAATATCAGAACTTGATACATTAAATACTCTTGCTTTTGCTGACAGTTCTCTGATTTCTTCAATCAACTGCTCTTTTGTTAATTCCATACTTCATAATCTCCTTTGCTTTTTGTACTTTATTTTGTATAAGTGGAAAGTGGTGAACTCCCCACTATTAATACTTCTCTACTTGCTGATACGCTTTGCCTTTAATTTCTCTAATCCTAAAATTCCTTTAGGTTTTCCATCATTCTGCGTAGGTACTGTCTCAACAACTGGTGCACTGAAAATATCCAATGTCTTAGCAGTTCTGATCTCTGTTGTAGCTTTCATGGAATTTTTAATAATATCCGCTTCTTTCTGAATACTTTCCGTCATAGCATCTACTCTTGTATAAGGCATTGTTAATCCTGACAGAATGATTACATTTTCCTCTGATTCACTTAAAAATCCGTGAAATTCAGTAGGTGCTACACCAATAGCCTTTTTAAGTTCTATCATATCAATGCGACTTTCCTTTGCAGATACAGCTTCAGATATACCCATAACTGATACAGTCTTATCTTCTCTCTTTGCAAAGATGTTATTGTTGCGACTAAGAATATCAACAATATTTGCAGTAGTTCCTTTTTCCTTATTAGTCTTGGTAATGATTGAGAAAGACGGTGTTTTCAAACAAGCCTCTATCTCAGCAAGGTCTAAATTTCCGTCTTGTGACTTATTGTTGATGCACATAACACCTGCGAAAAGTGAAGCAAATACTTTATTCACCGTAATTTTATCAGTAGCATTGTTATCGAGAATAAATATACTTCCCATGCGTGGCTTCAATTCTTCAATCTCATAAAATGCCTGTCTTGCATTGTCCTTAATTTTCAGAGACTCGTTATCTGCCGGTAATACCGCAATCATTCCTACTGTGTAACCTTCGTCTAAAAGAATCTCACTAATCATCGGAGCGATTGAGCTACCTGTCCCTCCTCCTAATGAGGTTGCAACAAATACAATCGAATCCTCGATGATATAACTCTTTAGTTCAGGAAGAATTGTATCAATGCTTTCTGCTAAATCCTGAATACTGCTCTCACGATTACAAGCAGCTCCTTTGGAATTGTTAATATGAATCTTATGTGACAGATTGACGGATGCTAAATCTTCCGTACTGGTATTGATGCCGATAAATGTTGTATTGGACTTATCACCGCCCAACTCACGAATTTTATCTTCAATCTCTGCTGTTATTGAACCACCAGCTTGTCCACAACCAATTACTGTAATTTTCAATCTCTCGTTAATTGCTCTCTTATTTTTGTTCATTGTCACTTTCTCCTTCCACATCGTTCATCCATTCAATACCAAGTGCCGTTATATAGTAGCTTTTCGCATTTCCATGAAGTAAACCTTCCGCAATATAACCACTTGCAGACAACTTTCTGATATTAAGATAAACCGTTTTTTCGCTCATTTTTTCACCTGACTCTCCAAGTGCTTCATGTATCTGTTTTAGAGTAGCTGCGACCAACTTACTCTTACAGTCACTTGTATAAAGTAGATTTAAGATTGTATACATCTTTATCAATGCTTTGTCCTCCTATTCTGGAGAGTGATATAAACCACTCTCCCAATATGTAATTCTTTAATAATCAAATACACTATTTCGTATCTGTTTTTCCTGTTTTGGATGCAGATTTTTTCTGTTTTTTACGTTGTGCTTTTCTCGCATTGTAACGTTGCTTTCTCCAACGCTCTTTATTCTTCTTGTGCCTAATCCTTTTCTCTGTCTTGGAAATTTTGACTGGAACATATGTAATGGTCTTATGTCCTTCTTCCTTTGCAATTAAATACTGCTCATATCCATTTACCAATACATTCTTAGCGTCCAATGCTACAGGAATTAACTCTTGCATTTCCTCATAAAGTTCCTTTGATTGTGCAAGAACATCTTCTCTTACAACAAATCCACCTTCTCTAATGCGTACCTTATCAATGTCAACTACTGGATAAGTTTTTGCCTTTTTGGGCTTATTCTTCCATTTCAACGCACCGCCAATAGCATAAGTAGGTCTGTTTTCTCTAAAGTTTCTGACCTCAAAAGATGGCTGATTAATAGCAACAGATTCTTCTCTTACTTTTACTTCTTCCATGTGTTTACCTCCGATATTCTGTTTTCATGGTTCAACAAATAGACGGACTTATAGCCTGTCAAATTATTAGTTTCTTCTATATAAGTGTGTTTGGGAAATAGCAATCAACTGGAATCGCTGATTGACAAAAAAGAAATTCTTTGATAAAATTACTTCAACCTTAAAAGTAATGGTGTGTGAAAGTTTACCAGGCTTTTACACAAAACTTTTTACCATCGAAGCCTTTAGCTTTTCAAGTGTTACCAGCACTCGAATATCAGCTAGAGGTTTTCTTTTTTATATTCTCTTGCACATATATAGCTTTTTACTTATCAGAACAAGTGTTCGTTTTATATTCTACCTCTCCCTTGTCTGATTGTCAAGGTGCAATGTCGGATATTATCTCTGACAAGTCTTTGCAATCTCTTGACCTGTTTATACTTTAGCACAGAAAAACTAGGTTGTCAATAACTTTTATCAAAAAGTTTTTAATAACCTAGTTTGTTTTATTCCATTATTAAATTCACTACTTCTTTTTTCTTACTTCCTCGAATATCTGATTTGAATAGTTTGCAGCAGTCTTATATCTTTCAACCAAATCAATAATCCGTTCCAGATTCTTCTTATATTCATTGCCGATGGCTTCTTGTTCTTCTGTAGAAAGCAAAGATATTTTCATATCCTTTAAACTATTGGCATTGATTGTAATAATACTTGTTCCAGTCTGAATACTCTTTATTGCCATATTTCCGCTTTCACTATCCATAAATGCCTTCAGATAATACGGATTGATTTTCTTTTGGTTTACACGAATAGCAATTAAGTTTCCACTCAGGACAGCTTTGTAATCTCCGTTACTTCTATATATAGCAGATTTAATTGTAGTGTTCTTTGCAGTAATGATAATGTCTCCATCTTCCACAACAAATTTATCATACTTCTTTTTATCATCCGCTTTTATAGGTCTTAAATCACCACTCACAAATCCTTCAGCTTGAATATCGGATATATTTATAATCCTATATTCTGTTTCTTCTCCTTCGTCCGGTGTAAGATTGTCCAGTTCTTTTGCATTTAATTGATAACCTCTAAATATGCTATCAGTCACGCTATCTAATGCCACTGCATTCTCTATAGTATCTGTGCAATACCTATTCATTCCCAAATAAGCATCATTGAGCATTATTTCATCTATTGGAACATCAAGTGATTTCTCTGTGTAATTTTCGTTGAAATATAAATTCAGTATTTCCGCAATGTTGTCTTGTGTAAAATACTTATATCTTCTATGCTCTGTAAATATATCAGATGCATCTATCATTCTTATAGATTGGTGATTTGTTTTATTTTTCCTTAAAATGATAAGTGAAGTTGACGCACCTACATATGGCAATATACCGTTTGGTAAAGAAATAATCGCATCTATGTAATTGCAAGCAACAAGATATTTTCTAACTTCTTCATCAATTCCATTAAACAACACACCATTTGCTACAAATGCCACTACTATACCATCTGGCTTTATATGATTCAGTGCGTCAAGCATCCATAATAAATTAGCGGAATACCTCTTGTTGAATGGAAGATTAAATTTCCAACTATCAACCATTGGCAACGCATCTTCTTTTTCATATTTGTACATTAGCGGATATGAACAATAAACCATATCTACCTTTTCATCTTCTAATATACCAGTAGCAAACCAATTTTCATTTATGATTTTGAAATCTCTTTTTGAAATAAATTGTCTTATCTCTGCTATCTTAGAATCCTGATAGTTATATGAGTTTCCGATTGCTCGATTTATAATGTTTTTGTTTAACATATCCATTATGAAATCACCAGTACCACAATCATTATTATATAAAGTCTTACCTCCATGTGCTTTGAAAATACTTGCCACAAGTTGATTTACCCATTCAACGCTAGATATTGGATAATATGAATTATACTCCCTTAATCCTGCATTAGTATTATCAAACAAACTTAATTCTGTCACAATATGCCCCAAATCGAACTTAAAAACAATCTCAATTATATCTATTAACAGTTTCCCTTCTATTGAGGTAGGTATTAAATCAAATGCTGTTAGTGCAATTTCTTTTTCTGTTGATGTAGATAATGAAGAAATCACTCTATTTCTCAATCTGTTTCTATCGTCAACAATTATGTTATATGCCAATTCTCTAAACTCATCTTTACCCATTAGCAAACCAATCGTTGCAATACCAAATATTGCTTCATTCGCTTGGACAACACCTATTCCTTTTGTCCTAAGCATATTCTGTATCTCTTCTCTGAAATTCATATTAGCATCGCTCCTTATAAAGTAGGTTATGTATAACTTATATTATAGGAACACTTTTTTATATTGTCAAGGTTGTTAAAAACCTATTTTTCTCCATGAAATGTATATTTTAATACCCATGCTAAAAAGTGCTATAATTGCCCCATTTTAGCAGAAACTCATTTACCTCTGCTTGAAATGACTTCATTTTTTGATTAGCAGCAATGATATTTATTGCGATTATTATTACAATAGCCGAAACTATACCTATGACGAATTTAATTAACATACTTCTTTTTACATCTTTTTTATATTCCTTTTCCGATTGTTCATTAAAATCTCTTACTTTAAATCCACACATAGAACAACTCGTATTACTTTTAGAAATCTCTTTATTACATTCTGGACATTTAATCATTTCCATTATTATCGCTTCCTTCTTCCTATTATAATATTATCAATAACAACCTCTGGTATATCACCGAGTTTATAATTCTTAATGAACTCCAAATCCTGTTTCCATGCTAATACTGCATCTGAATAATTTACTTGATTCTTGTGTTGCATCATCGGTCTTAATATACAAGATTCTATCTCATGCTTTGATACGTTGGTATTCTCCAAAATGTTTGCTAAGATTAATTGTCTCTGCTCCCTTGTATGTCCGTTACCACGCCTTACATTATACCCAAGTTGATGTATGCGTGATTCCGATGTAGAAAGACTGGTAATACCCTTTTTATTTATAGTTTGTTCCGTCATATCAATTACCGGACATAAAATTGTGCCGCGTTCTTTTGCTATCTTAAAATCCCTTTTCAAAACAAAATAGGCATCACAGATTTCACAGTATGCAGCAGGAATAATATGATTGATAACTTTTCCATCTGGCTTTGCAATTCGCAATGTTGCGTTTAGGTCAATAATTTTGTGGTTATTATTTGTGCATTTACGGTTATCACTCAATACTATTGCTGTGATTCCCACTTCGTTAATGTTCTGTGACTTTTTAATTGCAGTTTTCTTTGATTGCACAATCTGAATTTCTTCCATATTAATTGCATATGATGTACAGTTGTCGGCATCTTTGCAGAAGGTCTTACTTAGTGTCTGCTGAATAACCAAAAAAGTCTTATAAATCAAGCACTTCCGTT
>Avalanche_p1__coassemble_608_pt1 | contig 71426 bp, 56 predicted proteins | sample Avalanche_p1__metabat2_low_PE_018 | metagenome-assembled genome bin Avalanche_p1 | reverse complement strand
TTATAATAGTAAAATGAATGTAGCCATTCATCAGTATCCTCAACTGTTGTTTCTACCATAAAACTAGATGGAAATTCTTTTACTTTTCCTTTCCAACAATCCAGTAAAAACTGCTTTCTATCTCTGGCTCTCTCTGTTTCAACCAATCCCAAGTGCTTTTTCACTTCAAATCCATCATTCTCAAAATTTATAAATTTAACCAGTTTTTCCTTTGGGTGCGGTTCTCCTGTGGTAAAGACTGCAATACATGGTACTGTTCCCACCCGATAAAATGTATCTTTATTCAAACTGATAACACCTTCTAATGTGTGGTTTTTTAAAATCTCTTTCTTTACTTGTTTATCTTCTTTCGTCTTTCCAATCATTGCTGAAACAGGAACAATAACTGCCACTTTTCCTCCAACCGTCACACAATTTAACAAATGCCTAATAAAGCATAGTTCCGATAATTGTGCTGTTTCTTTATTCTTTGCCTGTGAATACGGTGGGTTCATAAAGCCAACAGTAATTCCTTTTAATTGAATATCACTAGGATTTTTACTGAGAAAATCATTGCAGGTCAGATTACTTTGTCCATCTCCACGCAATATCATATTTGTTGTAGCAATAGAGAACATATCATCTCGAATCTCTATTCCATATATTTGATTTTTCTTTATCCTCTTTCTTTCAGTATCGTTTTTAGCTTGTTGCAACATTTTGTGCATTCCGGAAATCAAAAAACCACCTGTTCCACAACATGGATCAAAAATAACATCTGTCGATTTTAAATCTACCAATTCACAAAACAATTCTGTAATATGTCTAGGTGTCAAAACAACACCTAATGCCTGACCATCTCCACCCGAATAAGAAACAAATTCTCCATAAAAACGTCCCAGATAATCTTCTGGAGAATTTGAAATAACTGCTTGAAAAATATTTGTATTGATATATTCCGCAAAAAACTTTAACGGAGTTTTTCCCAAATCTTCTCTGATTGTGTTTAATTGTGGGCGGTCTTTAATTAACGTAAATTGATTTAAAACACGACTCTTTTTCACTTCTGGTGATACTTTTGCCCTTTGAAGATTATTTTCTAATTGTTTATACAATATTGCTCCATCAGTATTCGTTTCAACCGTATCTCCTGTAAGCTGTTTCAAAGAAAATCCATGTTTTTGTTCTCTTAATGCCAACAAAATAGCCGATACAACTAACGGCTTTTCGTCTTCTCCCAATCCCCCATAATTTCTAAGATATTCATGTAATTCCTTTGCCTTTTTTAGTATATCTCCTAATTCCAAATCTTCTGGCGGTGTTTCTTCTAATACAAGTCTTTTATAGTATTCAAGTATATGCTCTTTAGAAATATTTTCAAACGTTTCTACTTCTGGCAAAATCTTATAATCATCTGTTTCATCAACAAAAACAGGTTGCAGGATATGATGTTTTCTATCCCCTGCATTTCCAAATGCAAATACTTTTTTATATGAAGTATTCTCTATAATTTTCTTTGCATAATAAACAGCACCATTAACAGCATAATCTCGTGTAGCAGAAACAGATAATAAGATTTTATCCTCATCATCTTTCAACCAAAGATTATTCCTATCTGCTTTATCCTCCATTACAATTACAAAATCCTGTACAACTGCAACATATTCAGGATACCCCGCTTTTCCTGTTTGATGTTTAGAAGCTGTTTTTAATGCATTATCAATTTCTACATTGTTACTTCCTTGTGTATCTGCCTTTATTCCTGCTTCACACAATAATTGATGTATATATAAATCAAAATTCGCTTCTTTTTTCGCCATAAAACTATCCCCTATCTTAGATTATATTTTCTAATAATCTCACATATAGCATTATACATGAAAAAAATAGCATAGACAATGCTTTCATTATCCACACCATTTTTCATTACATCTCTGAAATATTTACTCCATTTTTTAAATCTGTTACGATATTTTGCGGTATTCTATGATACCTTTTCTTTGAAGAAAAATGTCTGTAACCCTTGATTTTCAGCGAACTTTTCAATATTTCCAAGCACTTTATTCTGTTGTGAAATTTTCTCTCAAATTATTTCTGCATAATAGTAGAGAACATCTTGTCATGGGGCAACTGATTTGATAGAATAAAACAAGGCACTACATGAGAATGGTAGGCGGTTAGTCCTTCAACAGAGGGACTGAACCCTCTGATTACATAGAACTCCTGCTTGCAGGAAATCTGGGAAAGGAGGGCTTGACTTATAAGTGATTTTGAAATGCTCTCCATCGTACTAATGATACTTAGTATTGTTGTAACGATTTTGATTGCGTATATAAATCAATCAAAAAAGTAACCGCCCTTCGCCCAAAGGATTACGGTTACTTTTTTAAGTAAAAAATAATTTGGACTAACCAACTATCAGTAGTGCCTTTTTATATTCTTATTCTAACAAATACTTATTCAAATGTCAAATCTGACACTCTTAAAATTTTGCTATCAAATTTAATAATTCTTTCCGATTTACTACACCATTTAGTACACCATTTTCATATCAAACTACACCATTTTATGATACAATACACCACTTTACCGTTTTTCAAAATCTTGCAAAACACCAGTAAATACAAGGGTTTGAGAAGTTACATCAATTTATGGAAAGGCATTGTCAGAAAATTAATAAATTCCTGCTTGTATGCTTCCATCCTCTCTCAAACCTCCGTTTTATGGGCTTTTTAACACTTTCATTTTTATCAATCTTATCATACCCTATTCATATTTTCAATTCTGGAAATCATCGGATAGAAAAGAACCTGATTCTAACAATGCCCCGCCAAAACACGCGGCATCTGAGGTATCTTTTTATTTTAAACTCTGTTTCCTGTATGGTATAATCATTTTGTATCATTGAAAAAAAGCAGGATGTGATTTTCCGATGATTAGATGCTCTCTAGTACACAAAGGGTGTGATACCCGATGAACACAATGGAGGTTCTCACTTTATTGCCAGTAATTTTTGCGGCTCTGTCTTACATATATAGTCATAATAACAAAAAGAAATAGCATCCCAGACCGTCCAAAGTTAAGGATGCTATTCTTATAATTCATTTTCTTACTGAGGGCAATCGGAAATCAGTTCCGATCACCTTTCTGAGCAGATTATGCACCAGACCGTTTGAGAAATCAAGCGGTCTGCTTAACATAAGCGCAGCTCGCAAACATTCAAATCATACGACAGGCGCCTTACTCAGAGCCTTACAGATCATTTCCCAAATCATTTTTTGCTCATTGGAATTAAAAACGCTCATAAGCTTTTGCACTATTTCTTGAAAATATTTTCTTTTAGGAAGTCTTACAATATCTTTTCGTAACAAATCTCCTTCGGCTCTGTATTTGGCTTTAACTTACCTTTGGTCTTAAATCCGTGCTTTTCATAGAATAACCTTGCTCTTGTATTATCTTCAAAAACCCAAAGCATAACTTTTGAATAGCCCGCATTTGCAATATCATGAAGTACCGTATCCAGCATTTTGCTGCCATAACCTTTTCGCCATTGATTCTGCAGACTATGTATGCAAATAAGTTCGGCATATCCATCCATATCGCGTTCACGAGTAGTATCCCACCATGCAATACAATGAGGCATCCCTTTAGCTTTTAGTAAATATCCATTTCCGATATTCTGTTCCAACAAACGACGGTACATTGCAATTGCTTTATCAATTTGTGTGCATTTTTGCAGAACATCACCATTTAAAATATCTTTAAATCCTGCCTTCCAACTTTCCGTCTGTATATATGCCAATACTTCTTCATCGCCCAATTTAACCCGCTCAATCGTATATTCCATATTTTTACCTCTATAAATGCAAATCTACAAAACCAATCGATGTTTCATGTCTTACAAGAGTTCACTTAACTCACAAGTCTTTTTTGACTAAAACAGATTCATTTGTTCGTAATACTTCCTGAAAACCACATTTCATGAACAGTGAAATTGACGGATTATCTATTGCTATCTCATCAAAAATTACTTGTACTCCATTATCTTTTGCATTTTTGCATAAGAGCAATAGCGCCTCTCGACCATAACCCTTTTGTCTATATGGAGCATATATCATTACATCTGCGATGAACATTTTTCTTTCTTCCTCAAAATGATATGCTGCTTCTCCTAAAAAAGCATCATTTTCTTTCACATATCTGTAAAATCGCTTGTTGTCGTGATTTATTATCCATGTGTCATACCACCTTGCCCATTGTTCTTTTGGAAAAGTAATTGTACCGCCATATGCATGATTGTAAGACATGGTTCGCCCATCACTTAGCATTGTTTCCCGAAACCATAAATCTTCCATATGAGGTCTGTATAATTCAACCACCTTTTACCTCCACAGCTCAGAATTTGTGTCGTATTTCATATCTGCATTTTACCACGAACAAAATCACTTGGCGTCTTTTTCTCATCCGCCCAATGCTGCTCATCATAGCAGTCTGCCTGTCCCTGATACACAAAGAAAATGCGCTTACCTCTCACACACCGCGCCCACCAGCTCCTTTAAGCTCTCTACCTGATAGCGCTCCATATAGCTTTGGATACCGTCCACGATTTCCTCCGCGGCGTTCGGGTTTGCAAAGTTTACCGTTCCCACAGAGACAGCCGTCGCGCCCGCAAGGATCATCTCGATCGCATCCTCCGCCGTCATAATCCCCCCCATGCCAATGATCGGGATCGAAACTGCCTGTGCCGACTGGTACACCATACGAACTGCCACCGGATGCACCGCAGGTCCTGACAGACCTCCGGTGCGGTTTGCCAGTGCAAAGCACCTTCTGTGAATGTCAATCTTCATCCCCGTGATCGTATTGATCATGGAGAGTGCGTCCGCACCCCCTGTCTCCGCCGCGCGCGCCATCTCCGTAATATCAGTCACATTCGGTGACAGCTTCATAATGACCGGCTGCTTCGCATGACGCTTGATCTCTCTTGTGATCGCCTCCACCGCCTGCGGGGTCTGACCAAACGAGATCCCTCCCTCCTTCACATTCGGGCAGGAAATATTGATCTCAAGCAAATCTACGGGCTGATCCCAAAGACGCTCTACAACCGCGACATACTCCTCCGTCGTATGTCCGCAGACATTAACGATGATCTTCGTATCAAATCTCTTTAAAAACGGAATATCCCGCTCAATAAACAAATCAATGCCCGGATTCTGGAGACCGATCGCATTTAACATCCCACCGTACACCTCCGCCACACGCGGCGTGGGATTACCCTCCCATGGCACGTTTGCAACCCCCTTCGTCACGACTGCACCAAGCTTGTTTAGGTCCAAAAACTCCGAGTATTCCTCCCCGGAGCCAAACGTTCCCGATGCTGTCATCACCGGATTTTTCAGCTTCACTCCGCACAAATCAACACTCATATCCATCAGAACTCCACCTCCTCGGCACGAAATACCGGTCCCTCTTTGCAGACCCTCTTATTTTTTACATTGGAGTGTGCATCCTTCTCCTTTGATTTGCACACGCAGGCAAGACAGGCGCCAATTCCGCACGCCATGCGCTCCTCCATCGAAATCCAGCACTCGATATGGTTCTCTGCGGCATAGTCCTTTAATGCGCGAAGCATCGGTGTCGGTCCGCACGCATAGATCACATCGGCATGCAGCTCATTTTCCCGTATGGCATCCAGAACATTTCCCTTTGTCCCCACACTGCCGTCCTCCGTTGCCACAAAGACCTCGCCGTACTCTTTCAGCTCATCTGCTAAAAAAAGCTCTCTGTCACGGTAGCCAAGCACAATCTGTTTTTCACAAGCAAGCTGCTTCGCCAGCTCAAGCATCGGTGGGATTCCGATACCTCCTCCGATCAAAAATGCTTTTTTCTTACCCGTCACAAAGCCATTGCCAAGCGGTCCGACCACCCTAACATGCGCCCCTGCGCGCAGTCTTGAAAACTCCGCTGTTCCCTCACCCACAACGCGATATACCAGACGGATTCCGCCATTTTCCTTGTCGATCTCACAGATGCTGATCGGTCTTGGAAGCAGTCTGCTCCCGTCATTGCAATAAACTGACACAAATTGCCCCGGTCCGGCATACGCAGCAAGCTGCTCTGTTTTCAGCCAAAGACTGTATATCTCTGATGCGATCTCCTCCTGCCGGATGACGCACGCCAATTCTTCAAACCTCTCTGCCATCTCTGCCCTTACATCCTTTCCGCCTTTTCTTCATAGACTACGCTGCCGTCCACGACAGTCGCGCGCACTTTTCCTGTCACCTTTCTTCCGTGAAACGGCGTATTTTTCCCCTTGCTCGCAAAGGTATTCTTATCAATAGTATAGGTCTCATTTACATCAAAAATCACAATGTCCGCCGCTTTCCCCTGCTCAATATTTCCCTTGTCCAGACCAAGGATCCGCGCCGGATTGCAGCTCATTTTTTCCGCCATCTGCATCGGCGTCAGATAGCCCCCAAGCACAAGCTCCGTATATGTAAGACTTGCCGCCGTCTCAAGCCCGACAATTCCAAACGGCGCTTTCTTCATGGAGGTATTTTTCTCCTCAAAGGTATGCGGCGCATGATCCGTTGCGATAACATCCATGATATTATCACGCAGTCCCTCCTTAAGCGCCTGTACATCTTCTCTGCTGCGAAGCGGCGGATTCATCTTAAAATTCGTATCTGCGTCTGCCTCGATCGCCACCTTATTCTCCGCATCCACCGTCGGCTCAATTTTACGAATATCATCGGAGGTCAGGATAAAATGATGCGGACAAACCTCTGCTGTCACGGAAATTCCCTCCATCTTTGCATGCGCAACCATCGTCACCGAATTTTTTGTGGAGCAGTGACATAAATGCAGTTTCACCCCGGTATCGCGGCAGAGCATAATATCACGCGCCACGATCACATCCTCTACAGAGTTGGTGATTCCCTTTAGCCCAAGCTCCTTTGCATGCGCATCCTCATTCATTACGCCGCCGTTTGCCAAGTCTCTGTCCTCACAATGCGCCATCACCACAAGAGAGCGCTCTGCTGCCTTAAGCATCGCCTTTCGGTAAAGCTCCGCATTCATAACAGATTTTCCGTCCTCACTGATCGCATAAATCCCGGCATCCGCCATTCCGTCAATATCCGCCAGCTCCTCGCCCTTTTGGCCCTTTGTGATCGCTCCCACCTGAAGCACATGGACAATGCCAAGCGCCTTTGCCTTATTGTGCACATAATTGACCACATCCGCATGATCCGCTACCGGCTTTGTGTTTGGCATTGCAAGAATTGTCGTAAAACCGCCATGCGCCGCCGCGCGGCAGCCTGTTTCGATCGTCTCCTTCTGCTCAAAGCCCGGATCGCGCAAGTGTACATGCAGATCGATAAATCCCGGCATCACAAGACAGCCGGACGCATCAATCGTGCGGTCTGCCTGCCCGTCTATCCCCTGTTCCAATTTCGTTACTACTCCATCCTCTACTAGAACATCTAAAAGCTCGTCTGTATTGGTCGCCGGATTGATCACCCGACCTCCCTTTATCAATAATCTCATGCCATCCTCCTTATAATTTTCCATAAAGCTCCATCGGCACATATGCCTTGATTGCAATGCCGTCCGCACCGTATTCCTCGGCAAGCAGCTCCCCCTGTTTGCGGATCTGCTGAATAATTCCTGCATTATCATAAGAAATCGTACGTTCCACAAGCACTTTATCCTCTCGAAGCAAACCGGCAAGCAGCTCTTTTAGCTCCTCTAAGCCGCTGCCCTCTCTTGCGGAAATACAAAGCGTTCGATCCGCCCTAAAATCGCGCAGCGGCACATACTCCGTCAAGGCATCCTGTTTATTAAACAGCGTGATCACTGTCTTTTCCGAAATCTCCAACTGACGCAGCGTCTCATATACAATGTGCATCTGCTTCTCATGCTGCGGATTCGAAGCGTCTACCACATGGAGAATATAATCTGCATACTTTGCTTCCTCCAATGTGCTCTTAAATGCCTCGATCAAATGATGCGGCAGCTTGCGGATAAATCCGACTGTATCTGTCAACAGAATCTCCTGATGCCCCGCAAGAGAGAGCACGCGCGTTGTCGGATCAAGCGTCGCAAACAGCTTGTCCTCCTCCAAAACTCCGGCATTTGTCAAGCGGTTTAAAAGTGTGGACTTTCCCGCGTTCGTGTATCCCACGATCGCCGCTACCGGAATCTGATTCCTCTGCCGCTTGGCTCTTGTCACCTCACGATGCTGCCTGACCTCCCTTAGTTCACGGTGTAACTGCGCAATTCTGTCTTTGATCAGACGCCTGTCCATCTCAAGCTTCTTCTCACCTGGTCCTCTTGTTCCGATTCCGCCTCCCAGACGCGACAGCGAGCGTCCAAGCCCGCTCAGCCTGCTCAGCCGATACTTTAACTGTGCCAGCTCCACCTGAATCTTGCCCTCGCTTGTTGTTGCACGCGCTGCAAAAATATCAAGAATCACAAGCGTTCGATCCATCACCTTCGTATCGAGCGCCTCCTCCAAATTTTTTATCTGCGCCGGAGAGAGCTCGTCATCGCAGACAATTCCGGTTGCTTTCGTCTCGTCAAGCAGCCCTGCAAGCTCCTCCACCTTTCCCGTACCGATATAAAGCGCCGGATGAATCGTCTCTCGTTTCTGGATCAAAACTCCGGCAACTGCTGCCCCCGCCGTTCCCACGAGCTCCGCAAGCTCCGCCACAGAATCCTCTGCATCATCGCCGTCCTGTTCGCTCACTCCAACGAGTATCACCCGCTCCTCGTTTTTTCCCATCTCAAATATTTCCGCCATAACACTCCTTTTGAAACCCCTCTTACTGCTGCGGCGCTTCCTCCGTTACCGTCTGAACCTCCGCCTCTATATGCTCCTCCTGCGTCGTACCTCCCTGACGTGTTTTTAAGAAAACATATTCTCTCTGCATTTCCACATCGCTTGGATAAAGCGCCGTATATTCCTGCACCGCCTGCCATGCACCGTTAAAATCTGCCGTATATTCCAGACAGATGATCTTATTTTGCATCAGCTCCCGCCGATTCGTGACCTTCTCCATGGTAAGCCCCTGATTGACATAGTCAAGCGCGGCCGTATAATTTAACTTTGCCATCTCAAGCTCTGCAAGCGCGTTCATCGTTTCAGAATCTGCCTTTCCTTCCTGCGCATACGCTTTATAATAGGTCTCCGCAGACGCAGCGTCACCCTGTGCGTCGTACACCCTTGCCATAATCAGATTCGCTCTGCGGCTTCCCTTCTCAAGCGCCGCTGTAAGCTCCTGGATCGCGTGATCATATTCCCCCAAAAGCAGGTACAGCTCGCCGCGATAGGTCAGCTTTTCTGCGTTATCTCCCTTGATTTCAAATGCCTTATTCAGGTATTCTTTCCCTTCCTCGATCAAATTATAAGCAGCAAGGTTCTGATAGATATTGATGTAAAGCTCATAATTATCAGGATCACACGCCACGGCGGAGGCAAAATCCGCAAACGCCTGCTCTCCCTCATATCTCTGCAGATGCAGACAGCCGCGTGAATAATAAGCCGCCGCGTCCTTATCATCGTAAGCGATCAGCGCATCATAGGTTGCAAGCGCACCCTCTGCGTCTCCCGCGGCGAACTGTGCCGCCGCCTTATAATAGCAAATATCAAGTTCAACCTCTCCAATCGTTCCTAGCACACAGGAGAGTGCTGCGTCAAATGCGGCAACGGCTCCCTCATAATCTCCGTTTTGCATCGCCTCAATTCCCGTCTGCCGGTATACAAGCTCCTGCTCCCGCCGTTCGCTTGTACACCCCGTCAGAAAGACCGCCATCAGGAATGCAGCAGTCATACACCGTTTTGCACCTGTTTTTCTCTTTTTCCTCATCCACATGCTCCATTCTGCTTCACCGGCTCATTTCTTTTATAATTTATCAAGAGTATATACGAAATTTGTTTTTCTGACAAGGCGTCATCCCCTCTTTTATCACACGCACTGCATTCCCGTAAGCAATCTTCTCGATCGCATCCTCCGACAATCCGCTTTGATGAAGCCCTTCAAATAAAAGCTCCATTTTCGTGCAGTCTGCAATTTCAAAATTTCCGGTAATCCCGTCAAAATCTGTTCCGATCGCGGCGCATGCAATCCCCCCTTTATCAATGAGGTGCCTTACATGCGCGCACATACGGCTGACCCGGCTGACCGGATCCCTCTGGTCAGCATTTAAAAACTGCGGCGCAAAATTTAAGCCCGCGACACCGCCGCATTCTCCAAGCTCACGAATCATCTCATCTGTCAGATTGCGTGTTGCGGGTGACAGCGCCCGACAGTTTGAATGAGATGCTACAAACGGTTTTCCGGTGCGTCTTGCGATATGTGCCACATCCCAAAATCCTCCGTCAGACAGATGCGATACGTCCACAAGCATCCCAAGCTGCTGCATATATTCCACGGCATCCCTTCCAAATTCCGTCAGTCCGCAGCTCATTTCCTTTGGGGCATCCGAATGGCAGAACCCAAAACAATTCGGATCGTTCCATGTGAGTGTCATTAGACGCACACCCATCTCATACACCTGTGTGATCCGCTCCATGCACCCCTGTATCAGAAACCCGTTTTCTATCGTAAGGAACGCAGACAGCTTTCCCCGCCGTTTATTCTCCATCAATTCCTCATAACTTCCCGCGGGCGCAACCAGCCCGCCGCACTCCTCCATTGTGCGGCAGTAGATGTTATACATACCCTCCAAAAGCTCCTCAGGCGCTGGCTGCTCTCCTCCCTCAAACCATCCGGCGGAGCTTTTCTGCGGAAGAAACATAGCAAAAAACTGTGCCATCGCCCCCGCCTCCCGCAGCCGGCAGACATCTGTCATCGTCTGGGAAAGCGTTTCGGCAGTGCCGCTTTTTCTCATCAATGCCTCCGCCAATGTATCACAATGCAAATCAATATAACAATACTTCATTTTTCATTCCGCTTTTCTAAGCTGTTGCTCTTACTTATATGATATTTTCCTTCTTCAACTCCGATACATACAACTCATTTCCAGCGTTGTTCCTATGGCAATAAAATTGGAATCCCCAGTTGCTTTTGCACATATGCAAGCTCCGCCTTGCAACTTGGATTGCGCAAATCTTGTTTATATGAGATTTTTTCATTGCTTGACCAAAACGGTTCATTTGAACCTGCTTTTATACAATCTGAAATAATCGTTTGATCGATAGAGGGGCAAAATCCGATCGCATTATTGCGGAAATCTCCTTTCAGCGGTTCATTCCCTTCGAGTGGAATTTCTCGATAATCCCTCCCTCTGCAATAGCAAATTTTATTTCTGTCTCTCGCGTCTATGGAACGGCCATACATAATGGGATAATCAACTTCCTCTGGGTTTTGTGGAAGCGGAGCATTTCCGATGATCTGGTATTCCCCATAAAAAAACGAATTATCCATCATATATTCGGACGGACAGCTATTTTTGTCTTGCAGCTCCTCAATGCTGACATTCGGATTTTCTGTTATGATATGATAAATCGAGACGCAAAGCGCCTTTCCCATCAGTATGTCCCAAAATCTTCCGCCATTTTTCATAAATTTTCTGACATCAAACAAAATCCGTCCGTAGCCGTAATTTTTTCGATCATACTTAAATCGGAAAAAATCACCCTCCTGATATTTACAATGCCGTCTTTTAGCGTTTGCGAACGCATGGATTTCTTTTAAATCTTCATCGCTTGTTTCTGCAATCCAATCGTCCAGAAAGCTTTGAAGTTTTTCTTCTGTCATTGACGGAACACCCGCAAAACGTGAAGAATAATAGGTCTGCTGTGTCGTGTAATTCGCAAGATAAAAGTCCCCGACAAGGCTTGTGTTACACCGAAATCCCATATACATGCCATACGGGGTACATCTCTGAATATTTGCTCCGTTTAATCTCTTAGGCTTACCCTTTGCAGTAATGGGGGCAATCATGGTGCGATTTTCTTGTGTTTTAACCTGATAGGAGTTTTCAACAAAGCTTCCATTGTCAGAAAGATAAATAACCTTCCGTAGAATATCCCCATCAAAAAACAAAATGTCTTTTCCGGTAGAAAGCTCCGGTTTTACACAATTGTTTGGGATTTCTACACGATCCCATGCCGGATCAGCCAGTTCCAAACCAAGATATTTTCTTTGTTCATTTGTCAATTCCATTTAGCAACTCCTCTGTAAAAAACAACTGTGTGTATTTTTCTCCATGCAGCGTATATCCTTTCCCCCAAAAAACTGTCCGTAATTCATGCTACACCCCGTTTGAAATATCCAGTTTCTCTTACGATCATCTTCCGATTTCCTGCATTGTGCCCTTCGGGTGAAAATTAAAGTCCCCTCCATTCGATATAATGTGGCTGATTTCCCGTTTCATAGAGATCAGAGCTATAATGAAATTATTGGAGGAGAGATTTCATATTAAATTTTGGGATGCACCTATGGAATTTTATAAGTTGGAAAGCTATTAAACGCTTCAAAAAAGCGGAGAATGATCTGTGGACAGAATCAGCAGAGTATCGCACAGACAGATATTACGAAGAAATGGATGCACGGAGCAGATCTGAACAAATCTGCTCCGAAAGGAAACCCGGATACTCCTGCTACCTCAGCTTCTCCACATCATCCACATACATAGAAACCTCACCGCAGTCCGGGCAGATGGCAACCTTAGGCTTTCCGATTCTTCCTCCAAGCACCTGATCCTCGTCTTTTGACAGCACAATCCCATAAATAGAAAATTCTGTCATGATCTGGCATCCCTCTTTCATTTGGGCGCCGCACCGGATACACGTTCTCACATTGATTCCCCCTCTCCAAAATTATATGAAATAATTATAACATAACCCCTAGGTACTGTACATAAATTTTTTCTCAGATCATATACCCCGTTTCTATTTTTTATGATAGTATTGTACCATTTTTAGACGGAATATCACAAGAAAAAGAACGGGATGATACTTATAATAAAGCCATACAATCACTGTATTTGGAAAATGTCAAAAGCACGGAACACAGATTCCGGGAAAGGAAGGAAATCATGAATTTAGAACAGGTGACTACGAAAAAATACGGAAGACCGATTGCACAGTGCACGAACGAGGAGCTTTACTACTCTCTCCTTGCGATGACAAAGGACATGGCGAAGGAGCGTGAGAGCCACGAGGGAAAGAAGAAGCTGTATTATATCTCGGCAGAGTTTCTGATCGGAAAGCTTCTCTCCAACAATCTGATCAACCTCGGCATCTACGAGGAGGTGAAGCAGCTTCTGGAAAAAAACGGCAAGAGCCTTGCAGAAATCGAGGAGGTTGAGCCGGAGCCGTCTCTGGGAAACGGCGGGCTGGGACGTCTGGCAGCCTGCTTTCTCGACTCGATCGCAAGTCTCGGCTTAAACGGCGATGGTATCGGTTTAAACTATCATTACGGATTGTTCCGGCAGGTGTTTGAGAACCATTTGCAGCAGGAGATGCCGAATCCGTGGATGGAAAAGGAGAGCTGTCTGAAAAAGACGGATGTGACCTATCCTATTTCATTTGGCGGCTTCACCCTGCAGTCGCGGCTCTATGACATCGACGTGATCGGCTACAACAACCGCACGACAAAGCTTCATTTATTTGATGTGGAGACGGTGGACGAGAGCCTTGTGAAAGAGGGCATTGACTTCGACAAGGAGGATATTGCAAAGAACCTGACGCTGTTTTTGTACCCGGATGATTCGGACGACGCCGGACGGATCCTCCGCGTTTACCAGCAGTATTTTATGGTCAGCAATGCCGCAAGACTGATCATCGACGAGACGCTTGCAAGAGGCGGCGATTTACACAGGCTCTATGAATATGCGGTGATCCAGATCAACGATACGCATCCGAGCATGGTGATCCCGGAGCTGATCCGCCTTTTGATGGAACGCGGCATTCTGATCGACGAGGCGATTGCGATCGTCTCCAAGACCTGCGCTTACACGAACCACACGATTCTGGCGGAGGCGCTGGAAAAATGGCCGATGCATTTTCTTGAGAAGGCAGTGCCGCAGCTTGTTCCGGTGATCTATGAATTAAACAGCCGCATAAAGCAGAAATATGCGGACGGATCCGTTGCGATCATCGACGATGAGAAGCGCGTGCATATGGCGCACATGGATATTCACTATGGCTTCAGCGTCAACGGCGTTGCTCATCTGCACACGGAGATTTTGAAAAATTCTGAGCTGAACAATTTTTATAAAATCTATCCGGAGAAGTTCAACAATAAGACGAACGGTATTACCTTCCGCCGCTGGCTGCTGCACTGCAACCACGAGCTGACAGAGCTGATCCGGTCGCTGATCGGACCGGGCTTTCAGACGGATGCCGCAGAGCTTGAGAAGCTTGGCGCATATGTAGAGGATGAAACAGTCCTTCGAAAGCTTTTAGAGATCAAGGCAGCACGCAAGGCAGAGCTAAAGGATTATCTCGCAAGGACACAGGGCATCACACTCGATGAAAATTCTGTTTTTGACATTCAGATCAAGCGTCTGCACGAGTACAAGAGACAGCAGATGAATGCGCTTTATGTGATCCACAAATATTTTGAGATCAAGGCGGGCAGGAAGCCGACGCGCCCGATCACAGTGATCTTTGGGGCAAAGGCAGCGCCGGCTTATATCATCGCGAAAGATATTATTCATCTGATCCTCTGTCTGCAGGAATTTATTGCAAATGATCCTGATGTTTCACCATACTTAAAGGTCGTTATGGTGGAAAATTACAACGTAACACTGGCGGAAAAGCTGATTCCTGCGGCAGACATCCATGAGCAGATCTCCCTTGCGTCAAAGGAGGCGTCCGGCACCTCCAACATGAAGTTTATGTTAAACGGCGCGGTTGCCATCGGAACGATGGACGGGGCAAATGTTGAAATGCATGAGTTTGTCGGTGATGAGAATATCTATATTTTCGGCGAGTCCTCCGAGGATGTCATCGCGCACTATACGAAGGCGGACTATGTGTCGAGGGACTACTACGAGAAGGATGCAAGCATCAGACGTGCCGTAGACTTTATCGTGAGCGACGAGCTGCTGGCGATCGGCTGCAGGGAGAATCTTGAGCGTCTGTATCATGAGCTTTTGAACAAGGACTGGTTTATGACATTGCCTGATTTTAAAGACTATGTAACGACAAAGGAGCGCATTTACGCCGATTACGAGGACCGTATGGCGTGGGCAAAGAAAATGCTTGTCAACATCAGCAAGGCGGGCTTTTTCTCCTCCGACCGCACGATCGCACAATATAATGCGGACATCTGGCAGCTATAAGCACAGACTGTGCCATAACGGGTGCATCCGGCATCGTTCTCTGTCCGTGGCAGATCAACAGATCTTTGCGTAGGAATCATCCACCTTCCCGCAGGTTTTCCCGACAATTTTTATCCGGCAGATTCACAGTACAGATGAAAAAGGGGTGAACGCTTCATTTTTAAGCTTTCACCCTTTTTCGTCTATTCTATTTTTCCTCTAGCTCATTCCTGCCAAATCTGATACGATTCCGCGCATCTGTTCCTTTGACGTAACGCTCCTTGCCGCATCCAGCACCTGCGTCTTTTCTTCCTCCGTCATGCCTGCAAAATTTTCCATCGCCTTTTGATTTAATGAGAGCTGAAACGCAAAGCCCATCGGCATATCCTTGTTGTTTTCCATAAAAAAATACCTCCCGTATCGTTTCTCTTTTTCAAAAGTATGACACAATCCGTATTTTTTTATTCACCTCGTCAAAAATTCAGACAACTCCGTACAATTTTAAAATCCAATAAATAATTCCGAGTATCCAACTGCTGAAAATTCCATATAAAATAACAGGTCCCGCAATCGTAAAAATCTTACAGCCAATCCCAAATACCTGTCCTTCCTTCTGAAATTCGATCGCAGGCGCCGCTACGCCGTTTGCAAATCCCGTGATCGGCACAAGCGCTCCTGCACCGCCCCAGTTTGCAATACCCGGATAAATATTAAATCCTGTGAGAATCACAGACAAAAGTATCAACAGCAGACTGCACCAGCTTCCCGCCGCTTTTTCATCCAGTCCATAGCTCATCGCCGTATTTAAAATAAATTGACCGATGCAGCAGATAACCCCTCCCGTCACAAACGCCTTCGCCATATTCCACCACAGGTTATGCGTCGGCGTAACCTCCTTGACGTACTGATTATATTTTTTTTGCAGACGCTGCTTTTCCTGATCCATACATTTTTCCTCCTTTTTCCTTATCTAAGGATAGTATGTACACCACAAAAGCTTTTATACGCTTTCGGAAATGACAACAGACCAGAGCTGCTTTTCCTCCCTGCCGCAGATCAGCAGCTCCTTCATCTGCGCATCGTATTCTCCCGTCTGTCTGTAATCTAAAAGAAGCCCATACAGATAGGCTTCCTTCTCATCCTTTGGTACGCAGTCCGCCAGCCTCTCCGCCAGCAGACCTTTTAACTCGTCCGGCAGAATATCGTCTGCCACCTCAATTCCTGCAAGCCTTGCCGCAAGCCCTGCTGCATAATAAAATTCATAATTTCCCGTCAAAACCGATGCCTGCATATTACATTTTATGATAACGCTCTGACGCGCGATCGAAGTCACCATACGCATCTCCTCCTTTTTCTCTCCTCTATCATAAAATGTCAGACAGCAATCGTCAAGCATGGGCTTTTAGGACATACCCTGCAAAAAATAACCGCTGAAAAAGTAAAGAAAAGAACCGATACATTTTCCAAACGCCATTGCAAGCATCACGGCAGAAAGCCCCTCCTTAATATGCATTCTGCGGAATGTGATCGGAAACGTATCTAAGATTTCTGCAAGCGCAACGGCAATGCAGCCGACAAAAATTCCTGCCGAAAGTCCGTAAAGACACAAAAGCAGCGGACCAAGGGGAATAGAAATACCAGGAAAAACCGACAGAATCGTTCCCACGATCCCGCCGCAGATCACTGCATTCTCAAAATGCAGTGTCTCTGCCGCCCGGTTTGCCTTCCCGATCATACGCGGGATCACTCCAACAACGATCAGAAACGCAAACGTACCGGCAGAGACTGCAACGCCCGCCGCAAGTCCGCAGAATCCCAAAAAAATATGCCTAATTAACATCTATATTGTGCCCCTTTCGCCCCGCATTCTCTATAAAGGTCGTATCAATATCCTTCTCATACTTTCTCATTTCCACCTGGATCGGCGTTGGGTCGGGCGTGATCTTCTTTTTGCCTACATGGTTAAAAAAGACGATAATGCCAATCGCCAATCCTATACTGTAGCAAACCTCAATCTCCGTCATGCCATTAGATTTTGCCCCTGTCACCTGCTCATAAAAGCGTGCAAACACATCTCCCACGCCGACATCATTATTAAACGCCATGATCGTAAACGCCGCTCCAAAAAAGATGATCACCCACAGCACGCCCGTCTTTAGCAGATTTAAAAGCTTCGGCTTCGTTCCGTCCGGCGTGTATTCCACGATAAAATCACTCTCTCCCTCATTGGAGATCTCCAGTGAAGGATACTCCTCATGGATCAGCGCAATGATCTTTAAAATAGAAAACACCTGCATCTGATTCTTTTTTCTGCCCGTATTTCCGGTGTCTGCAAACGTATATATTTTTTTCTGCTTTAGCTGGCGCACGATCGCAGCATCGGCGCACTCAAGCTTCGCAATATCGGATAATTTGACATGACGATCCGTCACGATCGTATTCTGCGCAATCTTTAAATAAAGAGTCTCGTTGTTCATGCCCATTCCATAACCTCATCATCCTGTTCCTGCTCAACAAGTGTCCCCTCTGCCGGAATCTGCCTTTCCTTTCCATATCTGATAAAAACGAGCATTCCGCAAATAACAGCAACCGCGATGATTCCCATTAAGCACGCCCGGTATCTCCTACAATTCATACATATTCATCCTTTCTCGCCGTTTTGTCTTTTCTGTCATGCATTATTATTTCTATTTCAACAAATATTATGTATCGGATTGCATTTTACAAAAAAACATGTTACTTTTTCATAGGAATATTTCGACCACTGAAAAGAATTGGAGACAGCTATGGCAGTAATGACAAAGGAAATTCTTGCCCTATCGATTGAAATCGGCGATGCGCTGCTTAGAAACGGTGCGGAGGTCTATCGCGTGGAAGACACCGTCGTGCATATTTTAGAAGCCTATGAGGTGGAAAACTATGACGTGTATGTACTATCAAACGGTATTTTTGCAAGCGCCAACGAACACAAGGACGACGCCTGCAGCATGGTGCGCCATATCCCGCTCGGCAGTATCCATCTGGATCGCATTGCCGCCCTCAACCAGTTGTCCAGAGAAATCTGTTCGCACGAATGCTCCCTGATCGACGCATGGCATCGCCTTGAGCAATGTAAAAGCATTCCCTATAGCCCCAAGCTGACCCAGCTCTTTTTCTGCGGTCTTGGCTGCGGCTGCTTTAGCTATCTCTTTGGAGGAGCTGTGCTTGATGCGGTAATGTCCTTTTTTATCGGAATGCTGCTGCAATTATTTCGTAGCAGCTTTAACCGGAAGAAAACCTCAAAATTTATTATCAATATCCTCGGAAGCGCGCTTGTGACACTGCTTGCCCTGACATTCTTACACTTAGGAGCCCCAACGCACTACGATAAAGTCATCATCGGGGGCATTATGCCGCTTGTTCCGGGCATCGCGTTCACAACGTCCATCCGTGATTTTTTTAACGGGGATTACTTATCCGGAGCGATCCATATGATCGATGCCATCTTAACGGCATTTTGCATTGCCGTCGGCGTCGGTACAGTCATCACCATATTTCGTTTCTTGCTGGGAGGTGCATTTTTAGCATGATGATACAAATTATCTTAAGTTTAATCGCAACCATTTCTTTTGCGCTCCTTTTCGGCGCTCCCAGATCAGAGCTTCTTTTTTGCGGGATCGCCGGAGCCCTTGGCTGGGTTGTCTACCTGATCTTTTTAAACTTTGACAGCGGAGTGACTGTGCCGAATCTTGTCGCCACACTGGCTCTGACTGTATTTTCACGCACCATAGCCTCGATCCGCAGAAACCCGGTAACCGTATATTTAATCTCCGGTATCTTCCCGCTTGTTCCGGGAGCCGGCATTTATTATACGTCCTATTATTTCATTATGAACGACACCGCCAACAGCTCCGCCTACGGCATGGAAACCGTCAAGGTAGCCGGCGCCATCGTGCTTGGCATCGTTTTCGGCTTTGGTCTTCCGCAGAGCTGGTTTAATAAGCTTGGCACGCTTCGGAAATAGTGTTTCATTCTGCTCTCCCGCCAAAGCAGCATCCCCCTACTGCTCTGCTATCTTCGCAGCAAGCTCCTCCAGATACATCCACCGCTCCAGCTTCTCCTCCAACGCGGTTTCCACTTCCCCTTTCTCTGCCATAAGCTGATTCAATTTCACAAAATCATGGGCAGACGCCCCAATCTCCTGATCTAAGGCAGCAATGCGAGCTTCCAGCTCTGCCATATCCGCTTCGATCGTCTCGTAATCCTTTTGCTCTTTATAGGTGAACTTAAGCTTCTGCGGTCCACGGGTACGCTGTCCCTTTTCCTTTACAGGGGCAGTCAGCTTCACAGCGCTTCGTGTCATTTCTCCCTGCTCACCCCGGCCTTCTGCTTCCTTTCTCATCGCATAGTCTGTATACCCGCCTTCATACTGCCGCAGCCTGCCATTTTCTTCAAAAGCAAAGATGCGCTTCATCGTACGATCCAAAAAATAACGGTCATGGGAGACGACCACTGCGATCCCCTCATAGCGATCCAAATAGTCCTCTAAAATCGTAAGTGTGGCAATATCAAGATTGTTCGTCGGTTCGTCAAGCAAAATAAAATTAGGAGAAGCGGCAAGCACGCGCAGCAAGTTTAACCGTTTTTTCTCACCGCCGGATAATTTTCCAATCAGGCTGTACTGCTTCTCCGGTGAAAACAAAAAACGTTCCAGCATGGCAGAGGCTGACAATACGCCATCCGCCGTTTGAATAAACTCTGCCGTATCTTTCACATAGTCAATCACTCTCTGGTCGGGATCCATATAAGACAGATCAAGCGCCTTGTTCTTCCCATCCTCTTTAGGCTTTTCTGAAGCGATCTCCTGCGCATAATATCCCATCCTCACCGTCTGTCCAATGATCACCTGACCGGAATCGTACGGGATCATCCCGGCAATTATCTTTAACAGGGTAGATTTTCCACAGCCATTCGACCCGACAAATCCCACCCTGTCCCCCTTTAAAAAAATATAACTAAAATCGTCGATCAGCTTTCTGTCCCCGTAGCTTTTACAGATATGCTCCAGTTCCACAGTGGTTTTGCCAAGCCTTGATGAAATAGAGCTTAACTCCAGCCTGGCATCCTGTGTCAAGCCCGGTCGGTCCCTAAGCTCCTCATACCGCTGAATGCGTGCTTTCTGCTTGGTCGAACGGGCTTTTGCTCCCCGGCGGATCCATTCCAGCTCCACACGAAGGATTGACTCTCGCTTGCGATTGCTTGCCTCCTCCATTTCCTGCCGCTGTGCCTTTAACTCCAGAAAGCCGGAATAATTCGTCTGATAGCTGTAAACAGAGCCTTTATCTATCTCCACGATCCGGTTGCACACACTGTCCAGAAAATAGCGGTCATGCGTTACCATGATCAATGCGCCTCTCCTCTTTTTCAGATAATCCTCGAGCCAGTCTGCCATCGTATGGTCCAAATGATTCGTAGGCTCATCCAACAGCAGGATGTCCGCAGGTGAAAGCAATACGGAAATCAAAGCCAGACGCTTTCTCTGCCCGCCGGAAAGCTGCCCCGCCGGCTGTTCAAAATCATCGATCCCAAGCCGCGTCATCATCGCCTTTGCATCGCTCTCCATCGTCCACCTGTTCTCATCTGTGACATTACCGGCAAGCACACATTCGAGTCCGGACATCTCCGGGTCAAATTCCGGGTGCTGCGGTAAATACCGGATGACCACATGATTCGCGGTTGTGATCGTCCCCTCATCCGGTTCCTCCATTCCTGCCAGCATCCTAAGAAGCGTGGTCTTTCCGGTCCCGTTCGTTCCGATCACGCCGACCTTCTCGCCCTCCTGCAAAGAAAACGATGCATGGTCAAACACCTTGCGTTCCGCGAATACCTTTGTTATCTTCTCTATATTCATCAAATTCATTGCTGTGCCTCTCCCCGTTATTTTCTCTCATTGTCACATAAGAGAAAAAGCAGTGTTCCTGCTTCCCTTATGTTGCGAAAAGGAAGCCTTATCAAAAAGCTTCCCCTGTTCTCATGCCTTATTTCATTATCCGAAAAAATAATCTTTCAAATCATTCCTCACCCTTGTGTCCGCTATGTAAGAAACTCATTTTACTAAAACAGCAGACTTAGAGCAGCGCCTCTGCGCTCTCCTCCTGCGCCGCTCTCGCCTCGACAATCGCTTCATTCAGCTGCAGCATCTTTGCATCCAGCATAGACACGATACCCGAGCACTCGCGCAGATCCCGGCTGATATAATCCGGCGCATTCCCCTCAAATTTATAATAAATCTTATGCTCTAAGCTTGCCCAAAAATCCATAGCCATCGTACGGATCTGTATCTCCACCTTCGTATCTATCACGCGGTCTGAAAGAAAAATCGGAACAGTCACCAGCATATGATAGCTCTTATAACCGCTCTCCTTCGGATGCTTGATATAATCCTTCAAAGAAAGCACCGTAAGATCATTCTGCTTGCCGATCATCTCCGCAAGCTTATAAATATCTGAGGTAAAGGAGCATACGATCCGAATGCCCGCAATATCGTTGATATGATTCACCATATTGCCAATCGACGAATCATAGCCGTAACGCCGCAGCTTCTTTACAATACTCTCCGACGTCTTGATCCGGGACTTGATGTATTCAATCGGGTTATACTGATGCACCTGCTGAAATTCATCATTTAAAATCTCAACCTTTGTCCGTACCTCCTTGAGTGCCGAATTATATAAGAAAATAACTGTATTCCAGCTATCCACTCCCTCACTTAATGTAAAATCTCCCAATGCGAACGCCTTGTCCATTTCTTTCCTCCAAACCTAAAGAGCGTACGAAGCTTCCATGCTTCTGCAATAGTATACCATACTTTCTATTATGACGGGGCAATATTTATCATTTTTTATGATATTTTAATCTCCGGCAAAAGTTTCTCTTAAATCATCGGACTTCCGGTAAGGCAAAATCTCTCGCAAAGAGCTAATCCTCCTCAATCACCTGCATTTCCAAAAAATCAAAGGCAATCTCCTCCATAAAACTGTCCTGTGTAAAGCGCGTCTTGGCGTGGCGCTTAAATTCCTCTACATTCGCCTCCAGCCAGACGGGCTTTCCAAGATCAAATTCGTAGCAAACATCATCCAGCGCACGAAAAATTTTGTGCGTTCTCGTATCGTCTGACACATCTGTGATCGTTGTATCACGCAGCAAACGATTCTCCTTCATCAGCTTAAACCAGATTCTCACCCTGTCTCTCCTCTCCTGCGCTGCCGGTTCACCTCATACATTAACAGTGACGCGGAAACCGCCGCATTTAACGACTCCACCTCTCCCTCCATCGGAATGCGGATGCGGGCATCGGCTCTCGCCGCCGTTTCCTCCGACAGTCCGTTTCCCTCATTTCCGATCAAAAAAGCAGTCGCTCCGCGATAGCATGGCTCGTCGTATGGCACACTTCCCCTTAAGTGCGCCGCATAGATCTCAACGCCCCCCTCACGCAGATGCTCCGCCGTCTCTCCCAAATTGTCCGTCACAAAAAAAGGTACACGGTAGATACTTCCCATCGTGGAACGGATCGTCTTTGGGTGAAATAAATCCACCGTTGTCCGGTTCATGATCACTCCGGTGATACCCGCGCCCTCCCCGGTGCGCAGCATTGTCCCCAGATTTCCCGGATCCTGGATGCTCTCTAATATGAGCAAATGCGTCCGCTCTCCATCGATCAGCTCCTCCAGCTCATAGTGCGGCATCCTCATAAGACATAAAATTCCCTGCGGCGTCTTTGTATCGGAAATTGCACGAAACACGGTATCTGACACAACCTCATACGGCTGCCGCAGAGACAATCCCGTCTCCTCCGCTTCTTTTAAAAAGCTCTCTGACACATACACCGCAGAAATCCATTCCTTCGGCGCCTCCTCATACATCTTTCTGCCTTCCACGACAAAAAGTCTCTCCGCCCGCCGCTCTTTTGCCTTTTTTATGAGCGCTGCCACACGCTTCATCTGCGCATTTCCGGCACTTGTAATCATAGCTCCCCCTCTTTCTCACTCCTGTGCTCCCCAAAAACCTTACCGTTCCAGCCGTCCCGCTTGCGGGATTCCTCCCCTGCGGCGGGTCGCATTTGCGACTCTTTTCTATTCCGCCGTTTTGCGTTTCCCATCAAGCAAAAACTCCGCGAATGAAGATCGCATCTATCATCCGCGGAGCATCAGCTCTCCCGTCTCTATAAAGAAAGTCTCCTGCTGATCTGGAACTCATATTCCGGAATTGTTTTCTCCATCGCAAGCGCCTCATCAATATCAAAATCGACAAACTCACCGTGCCGGTAGCCAACAACACGATTGCTCTTTCCCTCACAAAGCAGGTCCACTGCCAGCGCGCCCATCGTTGACGCATAAACACGGTCCTTACAGGTCGGGCTTCCGCCGCGCTGCATGTGTCCGAGAATCGTTGCGCGCGTCTCCACGCCTGTCGCAGCCTCAATACGCTTTGCCATGCTCGCAGAATGTCCGATCCCCTCCGCATTTACAATGATATGATGCTTCTTGCCGCGCTTACGGTTCTCAATAATGTGGTTGACGATCTTCTGCTCATCGTAATCATAACGCTCCGGCAGCAGGATGTCCTCCGCACCATTGGCAATACCGCACCAAAGTGCAAGATAACCGGCGCCGCGTCCCATTACCTCAATGATACTGCAGCGCTCATGAGAGGTCGAGGTATCACGCACCTTGTCAATCGCCTCCATCGCCGTATTTACCGCGGTATCAAAGCCGATCGTATATTCTGTACAGGCAATGTCGAGATCGATCGTGCCCGGAAGCCCGATGGTATTGATCCCGTATGCCGCCAGCTTCTGTGCTCCCTTAAAGGAACCGTCGCCGCCGATAACGATCATACCGTCGATGCCATGCTTTTTGCAAATTTCAGCGCCCTTCTTCTGTCCTTCCGCTGTTGTAAACTCCACACAGCGTGCCGTCTGCAGGATCGTACCGCCTCTTTGGATAATGTCCGATACGTCCTTTCCTTCCATATCTACAATTTCTTCCTGAAGAAGTCCTGCATACCCCCTCTGGATTCCTTTTACGCTTTTTCCCTTTGCAATCGCTTCACGAACTACCGCACGAATGGCAGCATTCATTCCCGGAGCATCGCCACCACTGGTAAGCACACCAATTGTGTTAATCTCTTTTGCCATTTATCCATTCCTCCTAAAATAATATACCCATTATCCATAGTCTATCTTATTTTAATCTCTTTCACCATTCTTTTCAATGCTCTTTTCCACAACTTTTACATTGCTTTTCCCTAAAAAGTTAGTTAAATTGTTCACAATGTCCTCATTGATGTGAATACTATAATTTTTCGGCAGCTTTTTCATCGCCTTTATCGATGAAATATAAATGACCACCGTATCTTTTCCGTCAGAATCACGAAGCTTTGCATAGAGCTCGTCCTCCTTATCCACAAACTCCTCCTTTGTCGCAAATTGCAGCCAAAGCTCCTTTTTTGTATCTTCAAAAGAAACAATACTCTCACAGATCAGCTTGCCGTTCTTATCTTCCTCCACCGTTGCCTTCCCGCGGATAAATACCTTCGCATCCGTGTTCATCAGATGGTGATATTTCTCATAATCCCGTGGAAATACGATGACCTCCACGGTTCCAAATAAATCCTCCACGGTCAAAAACGCCATTGCCTTATTATTTTTTGTGTATTTCATCGTCCGTTCCGTGATCATACCGCCGATCGTAACGGTCTGCTGGTCGGCGATCTTTACCGTGCCGCTCTCCTCCTCGATCATAAAATCCGTCGTAACGGCAGATATGTTTTTACGCCATTTTTCCTCGTATTCCTCGAGCGGATGACCGCTTAGGTAAATGCCCAGCACCTCCTTTTCAAAGCCAAGACGAAGCTCCTTGCTGTACTCGGGAACATCCGGGTACTGTACCTCATAAGACTTCTTTTCCTCCTCGGAAACAAGGTCAAACAGGGACATCTGCCCCTCCATTGACTTCTTCCTGTCTGCATTCAACTGATCGATCAGCGCCGGAAAAACCATCATCATCTGCTGGCGGTTTCCATCGAGACTGTCACACGCCCCTGCCTTGATCAGATTTTCCACGGCGCGCTTATTGACCTCTCGCCCTGCCACCCGCTCAATAAAGCCTTGAAGCGTCTGGAAACATCCGTTTTCCTCCCGCTCCGTTACGATCAGGTCTACCACCGGACGTCCGATGCTCTTGATCGCATAAAGACCATATCGGATTCCTTCTTCTGTTGCGGCAAAACGCCCGTCTCCCGCATTAATATCCGGCGGAAGCACCGCGATCCCCATCTGGCGACAGGTGTAGATATACTCTGCAACCTTGCGCGGATTGTCGATGACCGAGGTCATTAACGCCGCCATAAACTCCAGCGGATAATAATATTTCAGATATGCGGTCTGGTAGGAAACGACCGCGTATGCCGCCGCATGGGATTTATTAAACGCATATTTCGCAAAATCAACCATGGAATCGTAAATCTGATTTGCCGCCTGCTCGCTGATCCCGTTCGCGATACAGCCGCGGATCCCCTGCTCCTCATTACCGTAGACAAAATTCTGCCGCTCCGCATCAATGACATACTGCTTCTTCTTACTCATGGCGCGGCGGATATTATCTGCCTGACCCATCGTATAGCCGGCAAGATTCTGTACAATCTGCATGACCTGCTCCTGATAGACGATGCAGCCGTAGGTCGGCTCCAGGATCGGCTCCAATTCCTTGCAGATATAAGAGATTCCCTCCTTATCATTTTTTCCTTTGATATATTTGGGAATAAAGTCCATAGGACCCGGACGATAGAGAGAAATTCCGGCGATCACATCCTCTAAGCTCTGCGGCTTTAGCTCCTTCATGAAATTCTTCATGCCCGCGCTTTCCAACTGGAAAATACCGTCGCATCTGCCCGTTCCGATCGAATCCAACACCCTTTTGTCATCATAATCAATCGCATCCACATCAATATGTATCCCATGATTTTTTTCCACAAGATCGACTGCATCCTGAATGACTGTAAGCGTCCGAAGTCCGAGAAAGTCCATTTTTAAAAGTCCCAGCTCCTCGATCGTCGTCATGACAAACTGTGTCGTGATCGTGCCGTCCGAGGCTCTTGAGAGCGGAACGTACTCATCCATCGCCTCCTCTGAGATCACAACGCCAGCGGCATGCATCGACGTATGACGCGGCATCCCCTCCAGACGCTTTGCCATGTCAATGAGTCCTTTTACCGTCTCATCCGTCTCATACATTGCGCGCAGCTCCGGGTTCATCACAAGCGCCTTCTCAATCGTGATATTTAATTCATTCGGGATATTCTTGGCGATCGTATCGCAGAAATTGTAAGGAAGATCCATCACGCGCCCCACATCACGGATCACACCGCGGGCGGCAAGCGTACCAAACGTGATGATCTGCGTTACACAGTCCTTGCCGTATTTCTCCACGACATAATCGATCACCTCGCCCCGTCTCTCATAGCAGAAATCAATATCAATATCCGGCATCGTGACACGCTCCGGATTTAAGAAACGCTCAAAGAGCAGACTATAGCGGATAGGATCGATATTTGTGATCCCTGTCGTGTAGGAAACAAGACTTCCCGCCGCACTTCCGCGCCCCGGACCTACCGGAATGCCGTTTGTTCTGGCATAGTTGATAAAATCCCATACTATAAGGAAATAATCAACATAGCCCATCTTCCGAATCACATCAAGCTCATAGTCAAGCTTCGGCAGCAGCTCCTCGTGGTTTGTGGGATAACGGCGTACCAACCCCTCATGGCAAAGCTTGTTCAGATACGTCCATGCGTCATATCCCTCCGGCACATCAAAATGCGGCAGCTTTGTCACACCGAACTCAAGCTCGACCTGACAGCGGTCGGCAATCCTCTGCGTATTCAAAAGCGCCTCCTTTGCATAAGGAAACAGCGCCTGCATTTCCTCCTCGGACTTTACATAAAACTGTCCACCCTCATAGCGCAGCCGGTTCTCATCGGAAAGCTTCTTTCCTGTCTGCAGACAGAGCAAGACGTCATGCGCCTCCCAGTCCTCCGCCTTTGTATAATGTACATCATTTGTCACCACAAGCTCCATGCCAGTCTCCTGACTCATGCGGAGCAGCTGCGTATTGACTGTCTTTTGCTGCGGAATGCCATGATCCTGCAGCTCAAGGAAAAAATTCCCCTTTCCGAAACACTGCTCGTAGCGGTATGCTACCTCCTTTGCCTCCTCATATAATCCGCGTAGCAAATAGCGCTGCACCTCTCCGCCGAGACAGGCAGAAAGGGCAATGATCCCCTCGTGATACCGCCCTAAAATCTCCATATCGACACGCGGCTTATAATAGTAGCCCTCCACAAAGCCCGTCGATACGATCTTCATCAGATTCTGATACCCCTGATGATTCTCAGCTAAAAGCACAAGATGATAATACCGATCCTCCCCATGCGAGGTCTCGCGGTCAAATCTTGAATTTGGCGCAACATAGACCTCACATCCCAGAATCGGATGAATCCCCGCCGCGCGCGCCGCCTTATAAAAATCAATCACGCCAAACATGACGCCGTGGTCTGTGATCGCCGCCGCCGTCATGCCAAGCTCCTTTACTCTGTTTACATATTCTTTGATCTTATTGGAACCGTCCAAAAGGCTGTACTCCGTATGGACGTGTAAATGTACAAATGACATCGCATCTCTCCCTGTTTTGTAAATTAGTCCCAGTATACCATAGTTTTTCTGAAAAATCATTTACAAAAATTCTTTGCGTTGCGTTGCCATTTTGAAATTAACAGAAAATTCTAAGCTTGCCGGCATACAGACAGCCAACGGTGTTCTCACCGTCACATAGCAGAATGCCGGCGCAAATGTCCCCGCCAAGCTGTCTTATGCCGTCTATCTTATGCTTCCTTCACCTGCGCCGAAAGCTCATTCTCCTTAACATCGATCAGAATCGTATCCTTCGCTCTGACCTTGTCGGCAAGGATCAGCTTTGCGGACAGAGTCTCCACATGCTTTTGTAAAAAACGCTTGAGCGGTCTTGCGCCATACATCGGGTCATATCCATGCTCTGTAATATATTGTGCTGCTGCCTCCGTGAGCTCCACGCCAATCTCCCGATCCTTAAGGCGGCGGTTCAAATCATCCATCAAAAGTGTAATGATACTGCCGATGTCCTTTTTCGTCAGAGGCTTAAACATAATAATTTCATCCAGACGATTTAAAAATTCAGGACGAAAATGTCCGCGCAGCTCATTTGTAACCGCCTCCTCACACGCCGGATCAATCTCACCATTTTCATCGATCCCCTCAAGCAGATGCGCCGAACCAAGATTTGAGGTCAGAATGATGATCGTGTTCTTAAAGTCTACCGTCCGTCCCTGAGAATCAGTGATCCGCCCGTCATCCAGCACCTGAAGCAGCACATGGAAAACATCCGGATGCGCTTTTTCAACCTCATCAAACAGCACAACAGAATATGGCTTTCTGCGGACTGCCTCCGTGAGCTGACCGCCCTCGTCATAGCCCACATATCCGGGAGGCGCTCCGATCAGACGGGACACCGAATATTTCTCCATATATTCGCTCATATCAAGCCGAACCATATTGGATTCATCATCAAACAGGCTTGCCGCCAGAGCCTTTGCCAGCTCGGTCTTTCCCACGCCAGTCGGACCTAAGAATAAGAAAGAGCCGATCGGCTTACTCGGATCCTTGATCCCTGCCTTTGATCGTATGATCGCCTCCGTCACCTTTGTAACACCCTCATTTTGTCCGATCACCCGCTTATGCAGCTCATCATCCAGATGCAGTGTCTTATTCCTCTCGCTCTCTGTCAGCTTTGCGATCGGGATTCCCGTCCAGCGTGAAATGATTCTGGCAATCTCCTCCTCGCTGACATTCTCATGTATTAAAGAAAGTTCGCGCTTTTTCACCTCGTCTTCCTCGATTTCCAGTTGCTTTTCCAGCTGCGGTAATCTGCCGTACTGCAGCTCCGCTGCTTTCTCAAGGTCATAGTTCTGCTGTGCCAGCTTAATCTCGTTTCTGACTGCCTCCATCTCCTCACGGAGCTTCTGCACCTTTTCCACAGAGGATTTCTCATTCTCCCACTGTGCCTTTTTTGCACTAAATTCATCGCGCAGCTCGGCAAGCTCCTTTTGCAGATTTCCAAGACGCTCCTGACTTAAGCGGTCCGTCTCTTTTTTTAGGGCGGTCTCCTCAATCTCCATCTGCATAACACGGCGGTTTAACTCATCCAGTTCTGTCGGCATTGAATCCAGCTCCGTCTTGATCAGCGCGCACGCCTCATCCACAAGGTCAATCGACTTATCCGGCAAAAAACGATCGGAAATATAGCGGTTTGAAAGCACCGCTGCCGAAACGAGTGCGGAGTCTGTGATTTTAACGCCGTGAAATACCTCATAGCGCTCCTTTAACCCGCGCAGAATTGAGATCGTGTCCTCCACGGTTGGCTCGTCAACCATAACAGGCTGGAAACGCCGCTCCAATGCCGCATCCTTTTCAATATATTCTCGATACTCATCCAGCGTCGTCGCACCGATACAATGCAGCTCGCCCCGGGCAAGCATCGGTTTTAGCAGCTGCCCCGCATCCATCGCCCCGTCTGTCTTTCCGGCGCCGACAATCGTATGCAGCTCATCAATAAATAAGATGATCTGTCCATCAGAGCTCTTGACCTCGTCCAAGACTGCTTTTAGACGCTCCTCAAACTCGCCGCGGTATTTTGCACCCGCGATCAGCGCGCCCATATCAAGTGCAAACAGCCGTTTATCCTTTAAGCCCTCCGGCACATCGCCCTTTACGATACGCTGCGCCAGACCTTCTACTACCGCCGTCTTTCCAACACCCGGCTCACCGATCAGCACCGGATTGTTTTTTGTCTTGCGCGATAAGATTCGAACCACATTGCGAATCTCATCGTCACGTCCGATGACCGGATCAAGCTTCTGCGCTCTGGCTCTCTCTACCATATCATAGCCGTATTTTTCCAGTGTATCATAGGTTGCCTCAGGGTTATCAGACGTAACGCGCTGATTTCCCCGCACCGTAGAGAGCACCTGCAAAAACCGCTCCCTTGTAATTCCATACTCCTGAAAAATCTCCTTCATTGCCTTATTCGGATATTTTAAAAGTGTTAAAAATAAATGCTCGACAGAGACATACTCGTCTCCCATCTGCCTTGCCTCATCCTCCGCATGGATCAGCACCTTATTGAGGTCCTGTCCGATGAGCAGCTGTCCGCCGGACACCTTTACGCGCGCTGCCAGATGACGCTTTGCATTTTCCATAAAATGCTCCGTCTGTATCTCCATCTTCTCGATCAGCTTTGGGATCAGACCATCCGCCTGTTCAAGAAGCGCCACAAGCAGGTGTTCCTGCTCAATCTCCTGATTGCCATACTCGTAGGCAAGCTTTTCGCAGTCATTGATCGCCTCTACCGATTTCTGTGTAAATTTCTGAATGTTCATAGCGTACCTCCTGTTCCTATTCACAGTATGCTTACATCCGCGTGTATCATACTCTTTTCCTTGATTCCCCGTTACAATTTGAGTTATAACACCTATTGTTAGCACTGTCAAGAGGTGAGTGCTAAATAGTTTCTTAAAGCTTTCTAAACTTGTATAAAGGTTGAAAAATCAATACTTTACACATATTTTCAGAAATGAACCTTTCTTATTTGTTAAATTCCAAACTTCTGAATTTCTCATCATTTATCTTCTTTCCGGGATTGAAAAACAAAGAGGCATATGATATATTAGTACTAGAAAGGGAAACCAAAAGCGGCTTACCCAGACAATGAGTTACTTACTTCTTATGAGGTCAGCCGCCATTTTTTGATCATGGCGGCTATTTTCTTAAACAAAGCGCGGCGCGCAAAGCGTGGTGTCTATTGTTTTGTCCTTTCATCCGGTGAAGCAGAACCAAAATAACGCTGCACAACCAATTCCATCACCCTATGTAACCATTGGCTGTTCTTCTCTTTTTTAGGAGAACGTCATCCTCTTTGGTTCCCCCCTAGGTTTTCAAAACATAAATATAAAAACAAAAAGGAGCAACAGATAATATGTTTCACAAGCGAAAAAAGCGAGGACTTGCCTTGGTTCTAAGCGCTGGCCTTGCCCTTAGTCAGCTTTCTGTTCCGGTTTATGCACAGACCTCAGAAACCGGTCTATGCGAGCATCATAGCGCCCATAACGCGGAATGCGGCTACACCGGAGACTCCAAGGAGGGTGCATGTACCTTTTACTGCACAAGCTGCAATCCGCAGGCAACGGAAACTGACAGCGCATCCGGCGAGTCATCTGCAGTACCTGACACACAGACAGATGCTGCCGATCAGACAGTAACCACTAATCTGCAGACAGACGATGCCCATGAGTCGTCTGCACCGGATTCTGCTCCGGCAGAGGATGCCGGCGAACCGTCTGCACCGGCCTCTGACGTACAAACCCAAGCTGAGTCGGCAGCCTTGACAGACGCGCCTGTTTCAGAGGAAGCCGCAGCGGCAGCTTCAGATATGGCACGGGCAACAGAGCATCATTTTACAACCAAGTATGAAGATCTGTTGGGATGGATGAAATCAAAAAATGTACAGGATGGCGATACGATCATCCTGGATGCTGAGCCCTATGTAAATGCCGGGAGTTCTGACTCTAATCCGCAGGTCATTGATAAGCGTGTGACCATACAAGGTGGAAAAGCAAACACGATCCATTTTCGTTCGGCAGGAATTGTACTTGGCGCAGACGTCACTTTTAATAATATCGTTTTAAGCTTTCAGAACCGTATCCGCAACGCCATTATGGCGAACGGTCATACACTGACGCTTAATAATGTTACAAAAAATTCGGGGACGCGAGATATTCATTTACTCTGCGGCGGTCTAACCGGATATAATGTTTCTGCTACTCCCGGCACACATGGGAAGATTATTATTCAAGGAAATACTTCTTTAGGAAATATATATGCCGGCAGTCTCTCGAGCGATGGAGCTGAAAATACATATAACAATGACGTGACAATTACGATTGATCCATCCGCTACGGGAAGGATGGGAAAAATTTATGCCGGCGGAGCAAAAGAATTTCTTGTTGATCCGGATCAGCTGCTCAACCCCAACTATGAGCCAGAACCGCCAGCACCAGATGCACAGCGATATCGGGTTATAGGAAATGTAGCCATCAACCTATACCAAAACGTTTCCTCGACCGTTGACGGAACGACAGGAGGTTCTTCAAACGCTAAGGTCACCTATAATGGCAACGAGTATTTAAATAGTACGCTGAACGTGACAAACATCGGCGGTCTTACGGTTGCAACGGGTAATCTTGCTCCTGCTAAGGGTAGCAGCTTAAGCGGTGATAACGCTGAGATTTCCGTATCTGCAAACGCACAGCTTAACCTTGTGAACTTTAGCGAAAAACTCACAACCGGAGACTTCACCGGAGGCGGCACGATTATCTTAGCCCACAAGCAGGCATGGGTCATTACCGGAACTGTAGGTGGCGCAACGACAAAGATTGGTATTGGAGATATTTGGAATAATGCATCAACCAATATTCCTAAAACGAATCATGCCTATATATCTGCCGCAAATTCTAATGATGCATCCTTCCAGCTAGTGCCACACCAAATGTATCCTGATCAGATATTATGGCGGGATGCTTCCGGTGTTTGGAAGGTTGGAACTGCAGACAAGTCGGCAATCAAGGTAAACACTATCAGCATACCGGCAGATTTTACCTTAACGGAAGAAAATAACGGTGCGGAAATTCCTGTTACTGTCAGCTATGCTTCCACAAAAACAGGCTTAGCAACTGTTCCGGTTTCCATTACCGTAAATGATGCCACTGCCAACCGTTCTGGCAGCGAGACAGACGGATATACCTACAATGTCTCCGGACTTGGCACAATTGAATTTGCAGAGCTTGACAGCGGTGAAATTTTAAGCATCATGGGAACCGGTACGTTAGATGCAGTCGTTCCCGGCTCTTACCGTATTACCTGTACGATTCCTGCCGCTTACATGGCAAACAATCAGGTATACAACATTCACACCACATTGACTGTCGCTCCCAGTGAGCTTGGAACCATAAAGGTACTAAATGGAGCTCAGGAAACAACCGCTTTCTCCTACGGCGATACGATCACGGTACAATTTACCCCGTCGTCTCAATCCGCAGGCAAAACGGCGAACGGCTTAAAAAATACTCCGTCTGCAAATCAGACGATCCTGTATTACGGTGTTCAGCCTCTGACAGAAGCTGTGACGGCTGACAGCAACGGAATGTTTACATTGACACATGATACCGGTAAATCAAACACAATCCCTGCGAGTGATTTTACCTCCGGCAATCAGAAGACATTGACGGTTCACTACGGAGGCAGCAACGGACAAAACGGGGGCAGCGCAGATGTTTCTATTACGCTCAATCCGAAAACAGTCACTGCTTCTGTCGCAAATGAGATCACGAAACGCTACGACGGCACCACAAACGCCACCGTACAGCTTAACGTAAACACAGCCGACTATGTACGCACCAGTGACAGCGTCACCTTATCTGCCTCTGGTGCCTATGATAACGAAAATGCCGGAACAAATAAGCCGGTTGCTGTAACGATCAGTTCAAAGACAGGAAGTAATCATGAGGCATACAACGTCATCGCCCCGTCAAATGCTGTGGGAACGATCACAAAAGCAGAGACAGCCGCTCCGCAGATACCGGAGCTGGAAAGCCGCAGTTCAAGCAGTATTACATTAAAGGCAATTCCGCCAAGCAACAGCGGTGCAGCGGCAGAATACAGTATCAATAACGGACAGTCATGGCAGACGGACAGAACCTTTGCCGGGCTCTCTGCCGATACGCATTATGCATTTGTTGCCCGCTATGCGGAGACTGCAAACTACTCTGCCTCTGTATCCAGCGGCGCAGCGGTTCTTCAGACGGAAAGCAGCGAACAACCGCAGCAGCACTATACCGTAACGATTTTAACTGACGGAAACGGCATCGCAGCCTCCTCTCCCGCACAGGCGACAGCGGGAACAAAGGTCATACTGACAGCTATCCCAAATAGCGGCTATCAATTTGACCACTGGGAAATCTCATCAGGTAATGCTTCCTTAACTGCAAATTTCTTCTTGATGCCAAGTGGAAATGTCACGGTGAAAGCATATTTTACACCAGTGCCACAAAAGCCTAATCCGCAGCCGGAGGTTCTCAATGGATGGCATACGGATGGCAATAAGAAATACTGGTACGATCATGGCGTAATGGCGCGTGACAAAGAGGTATATGACCCATTGACAGATGCATGGTACTGGTTTGATCAGGATGGTACGATGGCAACTGATAAGGACGTCTTTATTCCGACCAATGCAGAACGAACCGAAGGAAAATGGGTTCGCTATAATCCCGAAGGAGGTATGGTCAAGGGAGAGGATTTCCGTTATGGAGGCTGGTATTGGTTTAACCCGATCACTGGTGAAATGATCAAGGACTTTGTATTCATTCCGGAGGAAGGAACCGAAGGAAAATGGGTATATTATGACAAAATAAATGGTCAAATGCATCACGGTGAAAGCTGCATTGACGGAAACTGGTACTATTTTGATGAATGGACCGGAAAAATGGTACATGGTGAATATTATCGAGACAATAATTGGTATTACTATGATGACGTAACCGGCATCATGGCACATGGCTGGGTTACCCTTCCAAACGGAGAACGGGCATACTACGATGAAGTAACAGGTGTGCGAAGATAAATTCAAAACGCCGTTCGGACGAAACATACTGTATTCGTCCGAACGGCGTTTTTTAACATCTTTTTATGATCTGAATAATATTAGCAAGCTCATCGTCATTGATACTGATATAAAATTCTGCTTCAAGGCGCGTCAGAATATCCTTTAAATCATTATAGAGACGCTTATTTTTTGAAATGATATACTGCGCCTGTCTATTCTGCGGCGATGGCTCCTGATTTTGAATGCGGTAGATCAGACATGCAATATGCATAAAAAGCCCAATCTCCTGATCCGAGGATAAGCCGCGCGCCGCCTTTTTCACCTTGCCAAGCACCGGCGGCAGCACCTCCTTTAACAACTGAATATCAAATCCCTCCAGTTGCTCCGCCAGATATGCATAAATCGCGTTGTAATTGACTGCCGCCACTGCCTGTGTCGTTTCCAGAGACAAAAGAATATCAAGCTTATCGGACGGTGTATCAAACAGCGTAGAGATCGGAATATAGGGAATGCCATACAGCTTTGGGTCGTAAGCGCCAACGACACAGACAATCTTCTGCTTTTTCTGTATCTGATTGACCTTTTTGAGCAGATAATCACGATCCGAAATTGCTAACGGGACAACATCGGTATTTTCGAGATGAATGTGCGCTGAAATATAATTTTTCATCTGAACTGCCGCACCCTCCCCTGTCATACAAAGCGTGATGATGACCTGCGGATTCCCCCAATTCCTTGACGACTGCTCCAGCTCCTGATACACCTGCTGGTAAGATTCCAGCACCTCGCGGTATACCTCTTCCAGCGAGTGATAGCTGCTCGCCTTTCTGGAGCAATCAAGCGCAATGAGCGTCGCTGGAACGCAGATGCTTTTGATCTCAATGCCCGTCTCCGCTCCGATCATCCCTGCCATCGTCTGCAGCGAGCCCATATCATAAAGCATCAGCACCCCTTTTCCCTGATCAATGTCTATAATGGTCTGTTTTAATTCCTCGTACACCTGCTGCATATCCTTATCCAGCACAAGATCAAACGCATAGATATTATCATCACCCACAAGGTCATTTGCCACCTTCACAATACTTGACGCTGTCGTATTCCCATGCATCGCTACTAACACCACAGGTCTGTTTTCAAGCGCACTCTCATAATGCTCCCTGCAAATAAACATCGTTAAAAATACGATCTCCTCAACGGGAAGACGGAATCCAAGCACCTCCTTCAGCTCTCCTGCAAATTTTGAGCAAAAGATATACTCCTCATTACATTCCTTTACCACCTTTGCAATCTGCTCATCCGTCATCTTCTGCACCTTTAGCTGACGCCCCGGCATCGACGATAAGTGCAGACAGATCGCATAAAAGGCTGCGTCAGGATATACCCTTCCAAACTGCTCTGACGCCTCCCTAAGAAACTGCTCCACCAGCTCAATAATCTTAGAGTCTACAATCTTGGAAAGCGATTCCTTGTCAATTTCCTTCTTTCCCATACTCTGATCGATCTCATAGAAAATCTGATCCAGATTCTCATGGAGGATTGCGGAAATATCATCTTCCTCCACACCGTATTCCTTTAATTCCTCCACTTTTCTGTCGATCATTTCATAGAGCGTGTCTCTTGGATTTTTCTCTGCGCCCTCCGCGCTCTGGGGCTCCCGAAATGCATCAACGGCGCCCGCCCGAAAAATATAGGAATAGTTATCCGGCAGGATCGCTTCAATCTGCGCCCTGTATTTGCGGTAGGAAAGCAGGCCCCTGCGTACATAATCAGGAAAATCATGCATGGAAACCTCAATCTGCTCCAGCTTCCTGTCAAAATTTCTCGCATATCCGTTCGCGCAGCCAAGCTTAATATCCTTTTTAAGCTGCTTGACATGAAACTGGCAGGGATATAGCAGAAGCGCCCGCAGCAATTCCGCATTTATTTTTATTTCCCGCTTCATACGCATTGCTTCCTTCTGGAAAAACTGCTGTATCATTTCAAACCTCTCCAAAAGCGTTCGAGCAGAGAGCGGGGGCAAATCTACTACAATCGAAAATTTAGAGGTGTACAGGCTTAGCTGTGAGGAGGTGATCGCATCATCCACCGAACAGATCAACACCATATCGTTCAAAGAGGTCTGAAAGATTTCTACCTGACGCAGCAGTTCATTCTGCACGTCATGCCCCAGACAGTTCATATGGTCGATAAACAGCACGCCGTTCCTTCCCTTGTGAAACGCCCCTTCTGTCTCCGAAAAAAATACTTCCTTTCTTTTTTCCTCACTCTCCTCCTCAAGATAGCGGCAATTTATTTTCACAAACGGCGCATCCTGATGCAAAATCCCCTGCTCCTTTGCAAACTCATATACTAAGGACGCAAGCATACTTTTCCCGGAGCCGTCCGGTCCTGTGAGCAAAAGCGGGAGCGCGCCGCCCGGATAAAGCAACGCAGCCTTTGTCAGCTGGATGACCGACTTTAGGCTATCCGATGCTCCGATCAGTTTCCGAAAGCAGGACTCCTCCCCCTTCTTCACGGGAAAATAATAAACCGGTCTGCCGTTTGTCTTCTGGATCCGGTTCTCCTTCACCAATTCATTCAAAAGCTTACTAAGATTGGAACGCTGCATCCCAAACACCGCAGAGAGTTCCTGCGTTGTAAACCGGACGCCTTTGGATCCTTCTTTGTCCTGCTCCTGCATATATTCCAGCACGATTTCCCTGCTTAACTTCATCTTTACCTTCCTTCCCCGAATGAAAACCCCCGCCGATTATCTCCTACTCTTTCAATAGCATCTCATGCTCAAAGAGGATGCCGCACGACGCATGGCAATTATCTCCATCCGTCCTGTGGCATCCGCTTTTTGTTGACATTGAGAGCATCCCGCAGAGCGTGATGACCGTTGTTTACTCTACATCCTCACCATTGGTTGCAATTACTTTCTGATACCAATAGAAGGAATCCTTCTTGTACCTTTTTAATGTGCCGGAGCCATCGTTATTCCGGTCTACATAAATAAAGCCATAGCGCTTTTTCATCTCTCCCGTAGATGCGCTCACAAGGTCGATGCATCCCCAGTAAGTATACCCAAGAAGCTGCACGCCATCCGCCAGCGCCTCCTTCATTGCCAGCACATGCTCTCTTGTATAGGCGATGCGGTAGGGATCATGTACGCTCCCGTCCTCCTCCAGCTCATCGACAGCTCCCAAACCATTTTCCACAACCATCAGAGGCAGTCCATATCTGCCGTACAGCTCATTTAAGAAATAGCGCAGACCCTTTCCGTCTATGCTCCAGCCCCATTCACTGTATTTTAAATAAGGATTTTTCGCACCCGTAGTAAAGTTCCCCTTTGCCTTCTCTGCATTTTCATCTGTTGTGATACAGCCTGTGGAGTAATAGGAAAAGGTCACCATATCTACCTTTCCTTCCCTAAGGTCCACAAAATCCTGCGGCTCTGTTGAAAGTGTGACATCATACTCGTCCCACAGACGCTTTGCATAGTAAGGATATGCTCCTCTTGCCATCGTATCCCCGCTATAGAAAAACTCGTCCTGCAGCCGTCTCTGATTGGCAAGCACATCATCGGGATTGCTTGTCAGCGGATAACTGCAAACACCCGCCAGCATCGCTCCCACCATCATTTCCGGGTTGATCCGGTGCGCCGCGCGCACTGCCCTTGCGCTTGCAACAAACTGGTGGTGGAGACTCTGGAGAGACGCACGCACTGCTTCCTTTGGATAATTCGGAAGATAATTGCGTATCAGGATCGGGCTATTGATCTCATTAAAGGTGAGCCAGTATTTTACCAGTCCATTATATTCCCGGAATAAGGTCTCGGCATATTTTTCAAAGCAGTCAATCAATCTGCGGTTTACAAAGCCTCCCAGCTCCTCCTCCAGATAAACCGGAATATCATAATGAAAAATCGTTACCAACGGCTCGATACCATACTTCTTTAATTCTAAAAATACATTTCGATAAAAGTCAAGCCCTTCCTGATTTGGTTCCTCCTCAATCCCCTTCGGGTAAATACGAGCCCATGAAACCGACATGCGAAACAGCTTAAAGCCCATCTCCGCAAACAAGGCAATATCCTCCTTATAGCGGTGATAGAAATCAATCCCTTCATGATAAGGATAATAATAACCCTCGAAAACGGTCCTCTTAGCTCCTTCAGGCATCGGCTCAAACATCATCGCCTTGCCGGGCTTGCCCTCTTTCGTCACATAGGTCGTATAGCGCGGCTCCTTCAGGCTTCCCGCCGTTGAAAAATCCGAGACAGTCGCGCCCTTTCCGCCGACATACCATGCCCCTTCACATTGATTTGCGGCGGTAGCTCCGCCCCATAAGAAATTTTCTGGAAAACTCATCCTCATTTCCTCCGCTGATTCTCACGAAAGCTCTGTTCCATTTGATCTGATCACCTTTTGATACCAGTAAAAGCTGTCTTTCCGATAGCGCTTCATCGGAACTGTCTTTGCCTTCTCATCATCCTCATCCCGGTCCACATAGATAAAGCCATACCGTTTTGTGATACCCTCTCTCGTCGATACGAGGTCAACGGCGCTCCACGGACAATAGCCAAAGAGCAGCGCACCCTCGTCCATTCCCATACTCATCTCGGCGATCATACCCCTTAAATGCTCAATACGATAGCTGTCATGAACCGTTCCGTCCTCCTCTAGGACGTCCGGTCGTCCATAACCGTTTTCTGTAATGATCAACGGCAGATGATAACGGTCGCTTAGCTTTCGAGCGGTAACGCGGATGCAGCTTGGATCAAAGGCATGACCGTCCTCACCCTTCGGGAAATACGAATTGTTCACTGCCCGTCCCACACCCGGCTTCTCAGTCAGCTTGACGAGATAGCTCATATCACGGTTATCGGCGCCGACCATACTGCTCCAGTCGATTTCATAATAATCACAGTGCTCGATCGTCTCATTGCCATAGCAGTTAAAACCAATAAAATCAGGCTTGCCATTCGCCAATGCCTCCATATCGCCTTCCTGTATGTCAAGCACAATATTGTTCAGCTCAAAATAACGGAACACCGATTTTGGATAAGCGCCGAATACAAGCGGATCTACCCACATATTGTTGCGCAGGTCCTCCATATTCATCGCCGCGATCGTATCCTTCGGGTCTGCACTTGCCGGATAGCACGCACAGAGATTCGGCGCAGGTCCGATTTTTGCATCGGGACATAGTTCATGGCACAGCGCAATCGCCTTTGCCATCGCAACAAGCTGCAGATGACCGGTATTGTAGAGGGCGTTCAGATCGTTCGCCTTTCCGGTAAGCATATCCACCGCCCCGTAATAGATCATAACATTATATTCATTATTTGTGAGCCAGTAGCGGACGTCATCCTTAAAGTTTTCAAACAGAACCCTGCAATAATTTACATATGCATCAGCTGTTTTGCGGGAATGCCAGCCATTGTACTTCTCCTCCAGCGCTGCCGGCAGATCGAAGTGATAAATCGTCACTAAGGGTTCAATTCCATGCTTATGACATTCGGCAAAAACATTTTTATAAAACTCGATCCCCTTTGGATTGACTGCTCCTTCTCCGTCCGGCAAAATTCTTGCCCATGAGATTGACATACGAAAGACTTGAAATCCCATCTCAGCCATGAGTGCAATATCTTCCTTATAATGATGATAAAAGTCGGAAGCATATTTAAAGGAACAGCACCCCGGATTGGTATGCTTCTTGTCATAGTCCCATGTCGTAAGACCCTTGCCGTCCACATCGTAAGCACCCTCGATCTGTGCGCTTGAGGAGCTTGCGCCCCACATAAAATCCTTTGGAAAGCTCATCTGTGTGTCCTCCTTGCACTTATTTCTCTAAAAATTCAACCAGATCACCGTCATAAACCAGCTCCATCATCTGATATTCGTCCTCATCCAGATGACCGATCCTGTTTCTCGTTCCGTCATTTACGATCGGCTTCTTCACGATCTGAATCTCTCCCGCGTAATGCTTATAGTTATCATTTACCATCACGACGTCGCCGACTGCAAACATCTCGTCCTTGCAGGCGCGCGGCTCCAACACCTCGTTTGGAAGGCTGTACTTAAATCTGGAAATTCTCGTTCTCCAGATCCACTCGGAGCTGTCTCCCATATCAAGGTGCGGGAAGAAATCAAACAGCACTTCCTTTTCCTTCTCGGTAACTTCCGGATCGAGTGTGACGCGCAGACGCTTGATCGGTTTCTCCAGACTGATCAGACCATGATCCACCAGCATTTTTAAGGTTGGGTCTATTTCTCCGCCCAACTTATCGCTTTCCTGCATCACCTCCTGCAGACGCTTAAATTCCTCCTCGCTCGCATAGGCGTTTCCAATCAAAATATCATCCACATTTCCGGTAGCCAGAAGCATTCTCGCCTGCAGATCAATCGGCAGCATACGCAGGCGCTCTACCGTCGGAAGTCCACAAACCGCATCCCATACGCCATGTGTATCCGGCGCTGTTGAGGAAATAAACGCACCAATCCTAAGGTTCTTTGCACAAGCCTTCAGTTCTATATTTTTCTCTATGAACTGCTCCCACTTCATCGCCGTATAGCGCTGTGGGTAAAAGTTGTGGCAGACATAAAAATCCTTTGCGTCAATGCCCTGCGCAAGCAGCCCCTTCACAATCTTAGGCGCATTGTTGAACTCGATCGTGATGCCGTAAGGATTTCTGACAAGCTTTGCATCCTCGGCAGCCCCAAAGCTTAAGTCCATGCGCAAAATATCCACGTCAATACTCTGAAATACGCTAAGGTCATCCGCCTTTGCTCCCATTTTCTCAAAACACATCGGGTTGACGTCCAAAGACACCTTTAAGTTGTTCTTGTGCGCCGCCACGATCAGCTTTCTAAAATATTCCAGCACCTCCTCTTTTGTTCCCTCCACCGAAAACATACTGGAAAATACCCTTGATACGCCGTATTTGGCTGCCAGTTCAAAATATTTCTCAATCTCCTCCAACGGACTTAAGTCCGGATAAACAGAAATTCCTAACTCATGCTTCATCTTATCCTCCACCTTTCTCTTTTTTTGTAAACCTACATCTTTTTATCGAAAGAATCCCCTGCGGGATTCTCCGCCTGCGACAGGCTGCGTCAGTGACACCATTCCCTTCCGCCGCAGTGCGGTCCCCCAGAGGGCTTTGCTTTATAGGAATGAATTTTCCTAATTTTTTAATGTAAGAAGCAGATCGTATCGCCCGGCTTCACTTCTTTCAATAAGATTTTCTCCTCCGGTGAAATGTGTCCCAGCAGATTGCGCTGACCATCCACCTTCATCTCCTTTAACACGATCTGAACCTCACCGCGGTAATGCTTTAAATTGTCATTTACGATGACAACATCGCCCGGCTCATAGTATTCCTTTCCGCTCTCCCTTGCCGGAATCGACTGCTTTCCGTACTGGATGCGCGTCCAGCGGGAGCGGATCATATAGTATACGTATTCGCCTACGCCGTGCGCCGGATAATCGAACAAAATCTCTTTTTCCAGATCGGTCACGCCGTCCGCAAGCTCTACGCGAAACGGTACTCTTGTCAGATCGCCGTGCGGCAAAATCTTCGCGAGCATTCCAAGAGACTCGTCCGCAGGAACATTCACATATGCACTCTGCATTACCTCATGGATCGCCTGAAATTCTTCTTCACTTGCAAACGCATTTCCAAACAGCACCTCATCCACATCGCCCAGTGCGATCAGATGGCGCACCTGCAGCTCCGCCGGGATCCAGCGGTGATCCTCAAGCGTTGGCAGACCATTCTGCACCGGCCACGGTCCATGCGCTCCCTCACGGTTGCTCGAAATAAAGATCGCGCACGGGATCCCAAGCTCCTTCAACTGTCTGTTGACCGCTCTTACGGATTCCAGATCCCCCGCCGTGTATCTCTCCGGGTAAAAATTATGGCAGGCGCAAAAGTTCTTCGGATTCGCGCCATTCTTTAACGCCAGCTCGATGCCCTGCACCATCGCCGCGTTCAGCTCAATGCCGATGCCGAGGTCATTGTTGATCAGCGCAACGTCCCTCTCATCCATATAACAGAAGTCCATGCGGATGATGTCAATTCCCATCTCTTTAAAAATGGTCAGATCCTTTTCACTGGCGCCCATCTTCTCCAAAAACTCCGTATTGCAGTCGCCGGACACCTTCATGCCATAGCTGTGTGCAATCTCACAGAATTTTTTGAAGTAGTCAAAGACCTCCTCCTTTGTGCCGGGAACTGAAAACATACTTGTAAATACCTTTGTAAAACCATATTTTGATGCGGTTTTTAAATACTGGTCAATCTCCTCGATCGTCTCCTGCTCCGGATATAACGATACTCCCAATGTAAGCATACACACTCTCTCCTTTTCCTATTCGCTGTCAGCCTCTGCTGTTGCCTTCTCATTGGCGATACACTGCTTCTCATATAATTTGAAGAACGGATACCAAATGATCCAGCATACCGGGAAAGTCAGTATCGCAAAGACACAGTTCTTCCAGTCAAGCGTCGTAATATAATTTGAGAAGATGATCGGCAGGCATGCCAAAACCATAACTGACGGGTATGCCATCAATCCGAAATAGTAAGCAACGCCCATCATTCCCATTACAACAAGCGGACATAATAAGAATGGAATCAGTAAAATCGGGTTATACATGATCGGAAGTCCAAACACTACCGGCTCATTAATATTGAAAAGTCCCGGTACTAACGACGCACGGCTGACTGCACGTATCTGCTCCGATTTTGAATTGTAGCCCATGATACACATTGGGAGCGTATTGCCTGCTCCTCCCATCAGTCCGTTTGCTCCCATCAGGAAAATAAAACTGAACTCTAACGGCAGACCTGCTGCTGCCAACTCTGCGTTTGTTGCATAAGCTTCCAGCATCGGAATCATAATAACTGAATAAATAACCGTTGTTCCGTGAATACCAAAAAACCAGAAAAACTGTGCCAGTAAAACCATGATCACCATACCTACCGGAGACACCAGGTACCCGATCGGAATTGATAAGATGTAAATGATAAAGTTCGCCAGCGTTGTTCCGGTAAAGCTTTCTACCAACAGCGCCAGTCCATACCATAAAACAATATTAATACCAGCCGGAATAATACTGTTAAAGCCGTTTAGCACACCCTCCGGAATGGAATCCGGAAGCTTGATCACCCAGTTGTGGTCTATCGCAAACTTTGTAATTCTTACAGAGAGCATTCCCACAATGATCGCCACAAAGATACTGGAGGAACCAAGTCCTGCAAAATCAAGCACCTGCTTCGTTGTTCCATCTGCCAAGGTTACTGTCTGCATCGGTGCACATAAAAGCAGGAAACAAACCATTGCCGTAAAGCCGCTCTGCAAAGGATTTACCTTCAATTTTTTTGCATAATTATAAGCTAGGGAAAACACCATAAAAAATGCAAGGATTCCCATGGTCATATGATACACAAGATAAATGGAGTCGTAAATCGCATCTCCTGCCTTCCAGCCAAAAAGCTCCCAATGGCACAGATGATCTGCACGACTGCTCCGATCATGATGAGTCCCATCGTAGCGCCCATACCGTTGCTTAACGTTGAAAATGCAGGACTGGTAGAAAGCTTTACGCTAAACTCCTGCAGCTTTGTCATAAATTTGCTGTTCGCAAATTTTTCTAATGCTCCGCTATTCATAAATTTCCTCCTCTTTATTTACTAATTTCTATTTTCCGTCGACCAGACTATGCGCCAGCTTCATCACGTTTGCCGCATTTCCCATACCGTAATCTGCCGGCGGGATTTTTGCAACCGGAATTCCCACGCACTCTTTGATCTCATCCAGTGCAAAGGAAATCTGCGGTCCAATGAGGACACAATCATATTTATGCCACTCCGTCTCAACCTCACCCTTACCAATCGCTGCAATTACCAGTTCCTCACCCTTTTCCGCACAGTATTTCTCCATCTTTTTCATTAAAATACTTGTAGACATTCCGCCCGCACATGCTAATAAAATTTTCATACTCATTACGCTCCTTTAATTGTTATTTTTACTAATTTGTCTTGTCTGCCTTGTGTTCATGCAAATAAATCATTTCCTTGATCAGCTGCTGCGCCATCATGCTCGTCATCAGGTGATCCTGTGAGTGGATCAAAAGGACATTGATCTCAAGCTTTTTGTCGTTTGCCTCCGCAACCAAAAGCTCCGTCTGGCTTCTGTGCGCTTCTGTGGACTCTGCCTCAGACTCCTTCAGCAGCACCTTAGCTTGATCGAAATTTCCCTTCTTTGCCTCGTCAAGCGCTTGAAATGCTTTATCCAAAGCCTCTCCGGCATGCGCAATGATTGTCATTGCTATTGTTTCTGTATCCATTTTGTTACCTCCTTCTGTGTACTTCCCTGTTGTTGCAGCAATCATACCGTATTTCGCCCTGACGTTCAAACTAGAAAACTAACACTTCCGAAACGCTTTTATACACTACACTCATTTTTTATACACAAAAATCTCCACAGTATCGCTATGTTCATCCCCACCGATTGCTTTACCAAAAATATCACATTCCATACCGATAGAGTTTCCTGTTTTTCCTCTAAAATCCCCTATACACTTCCCAACAATTTTATACACTTTTTTATTTCTTTTTAAAACTTGCACAAAATTATTTTTAAATACTGTCATTAAATGGTTATTTTTATAGGAAATCGACCTATGCTGCGCATGCATATCTACCAGACCATTGTCTCCGCAAACAGATCTGTCAGCAAAAAACATTCCATGGAATGATTTGACAAAAAACATTAACTACAAATTGCGTTTTATTTTCTCATGTGATATAATGGATCTAAAAGAAGAAATTGATATGATGATCTGTTTTTACCTATTATTCATATCGGTAATGGAGGTGATTCCAATGTGCCTGTTTACTGCATAAACCTTTCTATCCACAGATTTTTATGAAGGAGGTAAGTTTTTATGAAAAAACTCATTACAATGCTAGCTGTATGTACTCTGATCGTCCCTGCTTTCAGCACCCCTGTTTTTGCAGAGGAACCTATGGATACATGGGAGGTCAACGTATGCGGGGATGATACCATGAAGCTTGAAAATATTCCGGAATTACCCAATGCGGAACCGCTTTGGGAAGATATGACAGTCAGCAGCAGAGCTGCTTCTATTAGTGTAAATGTACAGTCGCCGCTTGAAAAGACTTGGCGCAGCAAGTACAGTGATCCTAGGTATGAAGCCAGAAAAATTGTTGAAAGAACCGATGATTTCCTATCAAAGAAATTCGGCACCGAATTTCATGTAGCTTCACAGCCGGATTGGACCGTAAGCAACACCTCCACTGTGAGAAATATTTTAAAAGACGCAGCTATGAAGAATTGGACACGCAAAGAGGACCTGATGATCGCTTTTGCGGGACCTCTTGCTGATAAAGAAGACCATGTGGTTTTTGGAGTAGCCTTCAACGGAAAACCATTTTCTGTGATCTTCGACCATGCTTATAACCAAAACTGCAAGAGCACTCAGCACGAGGTTGGTCATACCTACGGTCTGCAGCATTGCAGCAATACCTGCGTCATGAAATCCGGCTCAGATAATAATTGGGAGCTTTTTGACCATCTTTGTCCCTCGCATGAACAGCAATGGAATAAAAACAAAAATAAATACCATCATTAAACATGCTGCGTCGTGCGAATTGACATAAACCTAGCGCATTAGACAATTCGTGCGCAGCTCCTTTGTGAACAAAATTCATGGGGGTGTCGCAAAACCATCTAATTAGATGATTGAGCGATGCCCTCGCTCTATATATAGAAAAATCCGGATGGAATCCTCCCGTTTTAGGAGTCCGTCTGGATTTTGGCGTACTTTAAGAATCCCTTTGTTTTTCCGGGCTTTTAATCTGTTTCTTTTACCGAAAAAAATGACTTCCGGTACGTTCATTTTGAATTTTTGCATGCAGTTTGTTGATATTGTAACCCATACAGAGCAAAAGAATTTCCAGTTTTACCTTGGTTTTTCCTCGAAGCAGAAATCTCTGAAATTCGTAATCATTTTTTAGAACGCCAAAAGCATTTTCATAGTTTTTCATCCTTGCTAACTTACAAGGTTATTAAACTATATTCGTAATTATTTCCACTTTTGAATTGTTTTACACCCTTACTAACTTACAAGGTTCTCAAACGAGGATATTGCGGATTCAACCGGACAAGCTGTTTTACACCCTTACTAACTTACAAGGTTCTCAAACTGTGTTGACTGTTTCAGTGCAGAAAAAGGATGTTTTACACCCTTACTAACTTACAAGGTTCTCAAACTAGTATGAAAAATTAAAAAATTATAAATTAGTTTTACACCCTTACTAACTTACAAGGTTCTCAAACGAATAGATTTAAGACGCTTGGCGCGAAAAAGTTTTACACCCTTACTAACTTACAAGGTTCTCAAACATAACAGCATACAATACACTCCTTTTCCTCGTTTTACACCCTTACTAACTTACAAGGTTCTCAAACTAACAATGTTGATGTTGAACTATTTGCATAGTTTTACACCCTTACTAACTTACAAGGTTCTCAAACAAATATTTACGCATGATTCGTCAATTTTTTGTTTTACACCCTTACTAACTTACAAGGTTCTCAAACTATATATCTATTGTTACGACCACTTTCTTTGTTTTACACCCTTACTAACTTACAAGGTTCTCAAACGAATAAATTGCCTTTGAAAATCTAAACGAGTTTTACACCCTTACTAACTTACAAGGTTCTCAAACATTATATGGGATAACACAACAATGCTGCCAGTTTTACACCCTTACTAACTTACAAGGTTCTCAAACCAAGCATGAATGATTTATATGCATATTATAGTTTTACACCCTTACTAACTTACAAGGTTCTCAAACATTATATGGGATAACACAACAATGCTGCCAGTTTTACACCCTTACTAACTTACAAGGTTCTCAAACCTAAGTGCTGCAGCACTTGACCTTGGAACAGTTTTACACCCTTACTAACTTACAAGGTTCTCAAACCTTCTTTCAGTTCACGAATGTTTTTATCAGTTTTACACCCTTACTAACTTACAAGGTTCTCAAACTGCACTTAACGCATCAGCACCCGTTTTTCGTTTTACACCCTTACTAACTTACAAGGTTCTCAAACTATAACTTTTTTTTGGGATGAATCTTATAGTTTTACACCCTTACTAACTTACAAGGTTCTCAAACATTTCAGAATGTTTATTACTGCCGATTTAAGTTTTACACCCTTACTAACTTACAAGGTTCTCAAACTCAGCTTCGTTTTCTTTATATTCTATCTTGGTTTTACACCCTTACTAACTTACAAGGTTCTCAAACAGGGGAACGAGAAATCAAGTACAACACACCGTTTTACACCCTTACTAACTTACAAGGTTCTCAAACGATCGACGCAGTTATAACATTGATAGACCAGTTTTACACCCTTACTAACTTACAAGGTTCTCAAACGCGGTGCGGATCTATGAGAGGGTGGTCAAGGTTTTACACCCTTACTAACTTACAAGGTTCTCAAACCCATTGCTTTCTGAAAGGTACTTTTTTGCTGTTTTACACCCTTACTAACTTACAAGGTTCTCAAACCTGGTGGGAGTGTGTAATTAATCAATGGGAAGTTTTACACCCTTACTAACTTACAAGGTTCTCAAACTCATCCTGCTGCACAATCTGATAAAATGCGTTTTACACCCTTACTAACTTACAAGGTTCTCAAACTAGCAGTACCCTTTTGAATCCACAAACAGTTTTACACCCTTACTAACTTACAAGGTTCTCAAACGAAGAAAGTTAAACCCATTGACATTCTATGGTTTTACACCCTTACTAACTTACAAGGTTCTCAAACTACGGCTTTGCCCTATGTCCTTGCATCAAAGTTTTACACCCTTACTAACTTACAAGGTTCTCAAACTTTCTTTTAGCTCAAATCCAATTCCCCTTCGTTTTACACCCTTACTAACTTACAAGGTTCTCAAACTCACGAATCAATGCTTGCTGCTGCTTTAAAGTTTTACACCCTTACTAACTTACAAGGTTCTCAAACAAGGCTGTTCACACGATCCTGCCCGATTTGTTTTACACCCTTACTAACTTACAAGGTTCTCAAACAAGGCTGTTCACACGATCCTGCCCGATTTGTTTTACACCCTTACTAACTTACAAGGTTCTCAAACAGGCGTATGCCTGCAATGCATGGTACTCATGTTTTACACCCTTACTAACTTACAAGGTTCTCAAACATTAGTGACAACAAGAAGGAGAATGAAAAAGTTTTACACCCTTACTAACTTACAAGGTTCTCAAACTGCTGCCACCTACTATTCACCGCCCCTTCGGTTTTACACCCTTACTAACTTACAAGGTTCTCAAACACGATATTTACTATTTTCCTTAAGCGTTTCGTTTTACACCCTTACTAACTTACAAGGTTCTCAAACTTCCGATTCCAGCTATTTCAAGAGATTTCGGTTTTACACCCTTACTAACTTACAAGGTTCTCAAACTACGATTCAAATGTTATCTATCCCGTTCAGTTTTACACCCTTACTAACTTACAAGGTTCTCAAACTCGGCAATATGCGTTTTCCACACCCAGAGTGTTTTACACCCTTACTAACTTACAAGGTTCTCAAACACAAGAAATAAACTTGCGTGTATGTGTCTAGTTTTACACCCTTACTAACTTACAAGGTTCTCAAACGAAGAATGGTCGTTGTTGCCAAAAAGATTGGTTTTACACCCTTACTAACTTACAAGGTTCTCAAACTAGAGTGAATGCGGGATTAACTCAGAAAGAGTTTTACACCCTTACTAACTTACAAGGTTCTCAAACTTCAAAATGGCAACGAAAAAATCGCGCGCGGTTTTACACCCTTACTAACTTACAAGGTTCTCAAACCTCAAATTCACAGAGGTTCTCACCGAACTTTACGACCAGAAATCGCTGTAAGCTTCTCCCTTAAAGATAAATGATACACTTATCTTTGTCAATCAGATAAATCTTCTCCTCCGGCATTTTCTCCGTAAAAACAGCCTCTATCAGTATCATTTGCACCTTCCGGTAGAAACATTCCTGATACAATGCTTCCAGTTCCTCTTTTGTCAGAAATAACTTTAAATTCAAAAATACAAACACTTCCTGATGCAGTAATTCTGCCCAGACTCTTATATACTCTGCGATCTGCTCCACCAGGCTTTCCGCCTGACAATCAATCCTAAGCTTTGCCAGTTTAAAAATATCCTCCACTTTCGGTTCTTCCTCATATGTCAAAAATAAACCGCTTTTCTCGCATACTCCATTCATATACCGGATATAGGCATGATAAAAATCCTCCACTTCCAAAAACAGTGTATCCTTTGTGTGTTCTTCCAGTTCTTCATACAATCTTGACAACAGTTTTCTCTGGTTCACATCCACGGAAAAAGGATCTTTTATAAACACAAGATTTTTTTCGACTGACAGAGGCTTTCCATCCTCTGATAATACAAATCCTCCTTCCCCTCCATCCGCCTGCGCAGTCAGTTCCTGCACCATCTCTGCCAAAATCGGAGGATTTTCAATAATCAGCTCATTCACATAATTTTCCTCAAGACTCATGAAAATGTCATACTTTCCATATACCAGCTTTTTCATCTTTCCCTCACAAAATGATCAGACGCTCATCTGTATCCAATATCTCCGAACGCCGCGCTCCCACCAGATACTCCATCTTCTGGTATTGTTTTTCCGTTACCTTTAACACCTGAACCAACCCGCTTTCCGGCTTGTTTTTTCTCAGATTTTCCAACAGTGCATCTGCCATTGCCGTGTTTGGCATCAGACGGCAGTAAACAGACTCCTGAAGCATCAGAAATCCGCTTTTTAACAAATATTTCCGGAATTTTGTATACTCCTTCCGGTCGTGCGCCGTCACGACCGGAAGATCAAACATCACGATCACCCTCATAAATCTATAACTCATTTCTATAAAACCTTATCAGAGAAACATCATTTTCGCTCAAGGCATCCAAAATGCTTTTCACATATATTTTAATCGCATTATTGACATATTCCTTTCGGTCGGAAATGACAACCTCCGCGTTCAGAAGATTGACCAGTTCCATTTTCTCGTCATGCTCAAATTTCTGCGGTTTCATCCGATACACCCTCTCATCCACCAGTATCCGATACGGCTCCATAAGATCGGACGACAAATTAAACTGATTAAACATATTGTCATGAAAGACCCCGAGCTGTGTCAGATACCCGTTGCTTACAATCTCTCTGTTAAATGCCGAAAGCAGGATGGTATACCCGTAATTTAGCGCCGCATTCGTCGGACATTCTGCTGTTCTGGTAAAATCCATTCCAAAAACAGCGTTAAAATAGACCTTTGCCGCATGACCCTCCCGGTTTGTCGCATCACCAAACTCTATCTGTCTTACATATTCTGCGAGTAGGAGGGCTTCCTCCTGCCTGTGCATCCTCTCCAGAAACTCCTGCTGCTTTCTGATTTTTTCTGAGACAATCTCCGTCCAGACTGCTGCCTGGTTCTCCCACAAAAGCTGTTTTCTAAGCTTCGCGCTCGTATCGTGACTCCCATAAAACGGAACGACCTCACCGCAGGGATTCCGCTTTTCGTCACAGAATATGACCTTGATTTTTCGTTTGAGAAGCTCACTGACAAGACTCGCGGTCAGCGAAATCGCAGTAGATTCCAGCAGCAGAACGGAGATCTCATTCAAATGAATTTTTGTCGTTGTCTCTCTGCGCACCACAAGAAAACCCATCTGATAATCAAGCTTTGCACTGTTTGACACAACAACTGTCCGCCAGCTCATACCGTTTTCAGATCAATCCTCGATGTGTAAATGCCCGTCACCGACTGATTGATAAGCAAAAATTCATCTTGTCCAGATACATCCTTACTGATTTTGTTTGCACTCATTTTTAACCCGAGTTCTGCCGCGGCAATACTTAAATTCTGGTACTGTGTCGCCTTAAGGATCTCCAAAATCACGTGAACCTGCGCAGTCTCCTCCAGTTCACTAAATGCCCCCTGCCTTTTTGCAAGCTTATCTCCCAGACTATTCGGTTTATTCCTATAAATACCATCCTTATGTTTCTCCATTAAAATCCGGTAAAGAGCCTCATTATTTTCCTTTGACACACATTTTTCTTTATCCGCCTGAAAATCAGCACTTTTTCCATATTCACTAAAATTTTCCAGCTTTTTAATATAGTTTACCCATCTTCGATTCAGACATAAGGGTACTGCATTTTCAGCCAATATCTGAATACCTGTTTTTCCCCCAAGCCGCAGGAAAAATCCCTCTCTCTTAATCAGCGCCCGCATCGGGATTTTCCTCATCCGAATATCTGGTTTTACCAGCCCAAGCGTATCCTCACAGTATTGCAGCAGCGCCCGATCGTCTTTTTCCAGGCTTTCTTTTAAATAAATAGGTATCTGCTCTAATGTACGCACACGTTTTCCCTTTTTCTCGTGCTCTACCAGAAAATAGTAGGCTCCTCTCACGCTGCTAAAGCCGCCATACTTCCTCACATCAGACAGTCGCTTGTCACTTGCTTTTACCGGAATATAGCCCTCCCCCTTTGCTTCTCTCGCAGAGTAGATCGTCTGCTCCGCGAATCCTCCGTGTGTCTCAAATGTCCGCTTTGTGATCAGCGGTGTGTTCCGGTTCATGACGTTTCTCACCGTGACGATTGTTCCCTGCCCGCCTGCCTTCCATGCGCTCACACCATTTCGCTCGACGTCAAACTGAAACAGCTTATCCATATGATAGCGGTTCGTGCCGCTGTCCCTACGGTACTCTCTGATAAAATTCAGCGGATTCTTCGTGAATTTTGTGTAGTAAGCATTCCCAACCACAATATTCAGGTACGCATCCTGCGCATGATGAAAATCATTGACCACACGGGATTTCAACAAATCATATTTATGCCGGAAATCTGATACATTTCCCGCTTTCACATAGACGATTTCCGTATCCGGCAGCAATTTTTCCAGCAAATGCGCGACATATTTTGTCGCCTGCCCGGTCTCCACAATCTGCCGGTTGATAAATCCCGCCAGTTCCTCCTCCGAAAACTCCCAGCTTCTGGTCAAACGTCTGTATTTTTCCTCGGAAATAAATCTGCCTTCACGCAGAGATTTCCAAAACGCGTGCCGCGCTTTCTGAATCTCGGGTTCAATCGGAAAATTATCGCTCTTATGCCCATTGCTCTCTTTTTCCACAAGCACAAGATTATTTTCAATGCTGTCATCCTTTACATAATGACGTGGGTAAATGTGGTCAATATCATATCTGTCATTATTCTTTAATAAATCCTCCAGAGAAATCGCATTTCCCGTGTACATACATCTGCCCTTTTGCATATAGTACAGATACAGCTTTTTGCTGCGGAATTCATCCTCCGTAAAACTGCCAATCTCCTTCATCCAGTCCCTGCTGTCCGCCTTACAAGCCTTATAAAGCTCCTCCAGCTTTTTCTTTCTTGAAACCGTCCGTTTTCCCTTTTCACCCTCACCTCGCGGCATCTCGATAAAAAGCTGTTTGGGCGCCTCTCCCATAACCTGACAGAGCTCCTTTAGGATCAAAACCGTCTGCCATGTCATGCGCTTTACCGGCGCTGAGAGATAACTGTCTTCCAAATCCTCGTGCGAAAACTCTGTCAGCAATTTCTCTTTTTCATCCGTCTGCTCCTTCAAAGCATCCATAAACGTAAAATTCTCACTGAGCAGCTCCATGAGGTTGCAGTCGGTTTCCCACATCGCGCGTATCAGACTCATCGCCACCCCGTCAGCCTTTGCACAGCCCTGCAATTCAAAAAACTCCTTTGACAGCCTTCCCCAGTCCTTCCACTTATAGCCCAGTATCCGCTTGATCTGGTCCTCATCCAGCAGTTTTTTCTCAGACTGGGCACCGTACTCCTTTGTGACTAGCTCTCTCATCAGCTTCCTGTCATTTGAGTACACCGTTCCCCAGAAAATGATCTGCTCCGCCATTTTCTGATATTCAAAAAGCTGCATTTTTTCACCTAAAGCACTGACAAGTCTCGCATAGGAGGTCAGCGTATGACCAAAATCGCCGTCGATTCCAGTGACTGCATCCTCCTCTCCCACTGCGAGTTTCCCATTGCTCTGCAGATACTGAACCAGCTTTTTCCCTGTTACTTTTTTCCCTGTCATAAACAGTTCCCGATAAATATCCTGCTTTAAATCTACCGGTAATTTTTCCCCATGCACCCGGACATTATTGAGCTCATTCAAGACCATATAGCTCTCATACAGCAGAGACTGCTTTGGCAAAACATTCTTCCCGCTCAGATAGCTGCAATGCCGTACCATCTTTGTGATGAACGCTTCTCTCGTCTTTGCCAGGTCTACTTTTTCCTTGAGATTCCACGGAAGAACCCTTCCCGGTTCTCTCCTCTCTACCCACTTTCTGTCTCCCTCGTCCGCTCTCCGGTAAAGCGGTCCGACATAGTACGGAATCTGAAACTGATACAGCTGAATGAGGCGTTCCGTCACGGTAAGTCCGCTCTCGTCACGCTCCGTCAAAAAGTCAAGATACTGCTCGGCATTGCCAAGGATCTTCTTTAACTCTGCCAGATGTACCTGATTTGGTATAATGCCGTTTTCAAAGGTGAGCTGTTTGGGAAAGAGCGTCTCCTTTTCCAGTTCCCTCTTTAAATACCTTACATCTTCATCTGTTTCCTGCATTTCCTGCAAAATTCTTTTTGTATTGTTCCAGAATTCCTTGTAATTATCATTGTGCGCATCACGCTCTCTCCTACGCTTCTCCCGACCGGAATTGACGGAACCGACATAGCCGCTGTAATTATTCGCTTTCATAATCCGAAAATACGCATCATATTCACTCGGACAATATTCTTTGATCGCCTTGCGCAGCTTTTCCAGATCGCTTTTATGCTTCTCATAGGAAGCTACTCTCGCCTGCGACAGATAATCATATCCCTTTAAAATATGGACGAGCATCCCCTTGTCATGAACTGCCTTTGCCGTTTCCAGAAGTTCCATATAATCCCCGGGTAAAACCTCACCCAATGCACTGATCTCCTCCTCATAGGAACTGCTGCGAAATGTCAGCTGCTTTTTGCTGTAATCCTCGCCCAGAATATCTTTTCCAAAAATATGTACCAGTCTGCCCGACAGCCCGCACAGCATTTTAACCAATTCGTACTCCGCTTTCTGCCTGTTTTTCAACACTCCCAAAAGTGCCGCCAGCTCCTCCGCATTTTCGTTTCGGGAATGTTCCCTGCTCCCCATGATATCCTCAAGCTCCGCAAAATCTATGGACTCCGGAAATTTCAATTCCAGTTCTTCCGGCAGGCTGTTCCGGAACGCCTGATACAATTCCGGCAGCTTTTCCTCATTTCCGGCATCGTCCATCCCCGCATTTAAAAAATGTCCGCGACGCTTAAACAAATTCAGCACTGCCAGATACACCAGACGCACATCATGCTCCCCCGCTGATTCCAACAGCTCTTTTCTCAAATGAAAAATCGTCGGATATTTCGCATAATATTCCTTATCCGTAAAATCCGCATCCGCAAAAATTGCAAACTTACAGTCCACTTTCTTATCTTTATAGTGGTATTTGCTCTCGTCAAGTCTCTGATAAAATCCTGTGTCCACCGCATGGATCGCCTCTGCAAAATACTCCTTTACCAGTCCGATCCGCGCCGTCTCTCGTGCCCTTCTGCGTCTTGACACACGGTTTGTCCTTCTCTCCTGCGCGGAAGATGCCTCATCAAACAGCCTCACTCCCCACAAATCTTTTCCCTTTTTCCGGATCAGACGGTAATTCTCATCCGTGAGCGCCCAGCCAACAGACGATGTTCCCAGATCAAGCCCTCCATAATACATATTGCCTTCCTCCTAATTTTTCTTGACGTTCTCTTTTCCCCATGTTATACTCAAATCAACTTACAAGGTGAGTGCAAATAAGGATTTTTCCGAAATCGCTCCTTGAGTCCGCATGGTGCGGAAAAAAGACCTAGTGATAGGTCTTTTTATTTTTTATTACAAATATAATTATAACGGTATTCCTGCCAGTGTTCAACTGGTTTTTGCCTTAGTCAAACAATATCTCATCCACCGTCACAAACGTATATCCTTCCCTCTCCAGCTGATCGATGATCTTAAACGCCGCCAGAACCGATGACTCCGACGCGTCATGCAGCAGGATAATATCATTCTCCGTCACCTTATCCGTCACGCGCTTTGCGATCACATCCGAATTGCTCGTCTTCCAGTCCAGCGGATCAATATCCCATAGCACCTCGATCATCTTTGTCTCATAATCAAGATTACATTTCCAGCTTCCAAACGGAGGTCTGATATACTCGGGATATTCTCCGGTGATCGCATGGATCGCCTCGTTCGTCTTATCGACCTGCTCGATCGCCGCCTCGTCGCAAAGATTTTTTAAATTCACGTGCTCATAGGAATGTGTTCCGATCAGATGTCCGTCTGCATGGATCTCCGCAACGATCTCGGGATATTTATCCACCTCTTTTCCGAGTAAAAAAAACGTGGCTTTCACACCACGTTCTTTTAATCCGGAGAGAAGCATCCTCGTATAGTCATTGTTCGGGCCATCATCTGCTGATGTCAAGTAAGGACCAAATTTTTTGAAAAACTTTTGATTTTAGAGTTGACATTTACCTTCACTATATTTTTCCATTTCTTCAAACTCACTCCGATACCTCCAGATTATCTCTATCCGTTTATCCTCATATACTATGACCTTCTCCACCATCTCCCTCATAAACTCTTCCGTCAATGCTCCTACTGTTCTATATTGTTCTACAAGATCGGAAACACACTGGTAGCTTTTTCTCCTTTTCTCTTGTACCGCAATCTGTTCGGATACTTTTTCTATTTTCCCTTGTATTTCCTCCTCCTGCCTGCTCAGCTGCTCCTTTTCTTTTAAGAACACATCCTGCTTTACCATGCCGGAACGGAACCGCTCATACAGATTCATTTTCTCAGCAGGAAGTCTCTCTAACCTTTGCCCCAGCATATTTTCCTGCTTTCGCAACTCCTCCTGCTGCTCCTCATAGAAAAGACCAATAGGAATCGTCTGAAACAATCGACAATGTTCCTGCCAGATAGTCCATACAACCTGCTCAATCTGCTCTTTTTCCATACGAATCTCATTGCACTTTGTATTGTCCAGCAAATTTCTACGTTTACACAGATAATATGGGTTCTTTGTTTTCCGCAGTTCTAACCGATTCCCACAGCATCCGCAAAAAACAATTCCTCTTCGTACAGCAGTATGGTCATACACCGCGACTTTTCCTTTTCTGATGCTGTCGTTTGCCTTTTTGAAAAGTTCCCTGCTAACGATCGCCTCATGATGATCCGGGATCACAAGCCAATTTTCTTCCGGCTGTCTTACTTTCCGTTTACAGCCAACCTGAGTACGGATAGTCTTTCGATATACCATATCTCCCTGATATACCCGATTATGGATAATGGAATGTATCTTGTCACGATTCCAAATATCTGCTTTATAATGTCGGTTAAGCTGTTCTCCCTTCGCCTGCTTATAGGCTAATCTGGTCGGTACTCCCTCTGCATTCAGTTCAATTGCCAGAGTTTTCGCATCTTTCCCATCTGCCAGTTCCTGAAAAATACGCCGTATCGTACCTGCCGCCCCCTCATCAATTTCGATTTTTTTGCCATCTGACGACTTTTTGTAGCCATACACCATCCAGCCTGCGTAATATTCACCCCTTTTCATACAGGTTGTCACTCCGCTTTTTACCTTTTCAGACAAATCTCTGCTATACATCTCATAAATAAAATTCTTGAAAGCAACATTCATTCCGCCCGTCTGTCCGAAAAAAGCTTTGCTGTCAAACCCATCATTGATACTGATAAACCGTACACCCAAAAATGGAAAAATCTGTTCCAGATAATCTCCAACTTCCAAATAATTTCGGCCAAAACGCGACAAGTCCTTTACGATAATACAATCAATTTCTCCCAGTCTGCACAGCCGGAGCAACTCCTTGATTGCCGGTCTGTCAAAATTGGTTCCGGAATATCCATCATCCATAAATTCCCTGGTCTCTGCCCCTTCAAATTCTTCTCTTTGCTCAATAAAAGTGTTTATAAAGTTTCTCTGGTTACTGATACTTACGCTCTCTGCTTTTTCTTCAGAATCACATAAATCCAAATCCTCCATAGAAAGCCGGATATATCTCGCAATCATATACTTCTTCATCCTGCCGCCTCCTGCTTTATATCAGCTCTCTTTTCCAGTAATCTCCGGTACTCATCCTCGAAGCGGAATGCAATATGGATACGTCCGTTTGCAAATATTTCTATCCGTTTTATCAGGACGTCTACCATATCTTTTGTGACCATCATCTGACCAATATACTGTTTTGTAGCTTGAGATAATTTCTGTTCCGCTCCACAGGTTTCCTCCATTTCATTCAAGAGCAATGCTTTCTCTTTACGATCCATCTCAATTCCTGCAAGTGTTTCTTGATATTTGTCCTTCATCATAAAATATTCCTGAACCGTAAGCAGGTTCTCTTTATAGTCAAGATAGATATTACTTAATTTCCGTTGATACTGTACCTCTTTTTGCTCTAAGTCTTTCAGTTCTTGTTCCAGCAACGTTCGCCTCTTTTCGATTTCGGCATTATGATTTCCTAACTGAATGACATCCCTGCTTTCCAAAAATATTTGCAGATGCATCCGAACCGCTTCTAATACGGCTTTTTCCAGTTTTCTTGCACTGATATTCTTTTTCATGCATCCCATTGCACCGTTTTGTCTGTAATTGGAGCAATAATAGTTTCTGGAATTGTGATTGCCGGTAGCACACCCCGTCGCTATACCGCAATCTCCGCAAAAAATTTTTCCTTTGAATAAATTGTCATGCCTCGGATTTTGTTTTGCTTTTTCGAGGCTTTCCTTATGCTCCTGCGCTTTCTTTTTATTAACCGCTTGTACCGCTTCAAAGAGTTCTTTGGATACAATAGGCTCATGGGTTCCCGGAACAATCACCCATTCCGACCTAGGAACATAATGTCTCTTTTCTCCCTTATACATAGCTGAATGTGTCTTGCCTCTTACCATATTTCCCAAATACACTTCATCACGAAGCATACCCTCTATGGCATAGATTTTCCATAGTTTATCCTTCACCTTCTCATTCTTAACAATCCCCTTTTCATACCGATATGCACTGGGCGACTTTATTCCCTTTTCATTCAAAATCTTTACGATACTGCAATACCCATACCCCTTTAAACGTAGTTCAAAAATATAGCGCACCACCCTCGCAGCTTCCTCATCTACTTCATATTTCCCCTTAACTATATTCGATTTCTGATAACCATAGGGGGCAACTCCACCACCATATCTGCCTTCTTTCTTCTTGATTTCTATGGCAGAACCTACTTTTCTGGAGATATCCTTCGCATAAACCTCGTTGATGATATTCTTCAGAGGTATTTCTATTCCATTCGCCAATCCCCTTCCATCTTCAGAGGAAGTTGCAGCAAAAGTATCAAAATGGTCTGTAACAGAAATAAACCGTATATTTAGGAATGGAAATATCTTCTCAAGGTAATTTCCTATTTCCAGATAACTGCGTCCCAAACGTGAGAGGTCTTTCACGATAATGCAGTTAATCTTTCCACGTTTCCCATCTTCCATCATTTTCTGAAAAGCAGGACGCTCAAAATTTGTTCCACTAAATCCATTGTCGATATAGATATCAACTACTTTCATATCAGGCTTATTTTTTACAAAATCCTCCAGAAGCGCCTTTTGATTTTCTACTGTATTTTGATTATTTTTTCCACTATCCTCTTTCGACAGCCGGATATAAAGGGCAACAGAAAAATTCCACACTTTATCTTTATGTGCCTGTTCCGATAACTTGTTCGCCTTATCTCTTGGAGTCGGGTGATTTCTGACTTTTCGCGCCATTAGATCACCTCCTGCGGTGTCATTCCCTGCTTGATTTCATCTATCAGACCAGATAGTTGTTCAATTTCATCCTGATAGCGGAAGATAATCTCTATCCGATGATCTTCATACACATATATCTGTCTGATAAACCGCACCAATAGAGATCGCTTCAACCCTGCATCTTTACTTGACAAAACTTCCTCCACCCAGCTTTCTTTTTCGTATCTGCCATCTAATAGCATTCTTTTTTTCTTGACCAATTCTGCAGCAGCCTTTCTTGCATCCTCGATTCTGTTATCTAGTTCCTTCTTAAACAGCAGATACTCGCTCTGGGTAATCAATTCTTTTTTATAGTCCTCATAACATTCCAGTTTTAAATGATTATATTTTTCAATATCTTCTTTATTTTTTTCAGATTGCAGTACCATCATTTTTATCTTGTCCGAATTACAAGATGTTTCCCGTATATAACGGATGCTCTCTTGTAAATCAGCCAAATATTTCAAATGAAGCTGCAATGTTTTTGTTACTGCAAGATTTAGGGCATTTTCGCTGATTCTATGACTACTGCATATATCTTTGTTTTTCTTATTTCCAGAACAGACATAATATACATATTCAAGTGAACCGCTGTATGCCTTCTTCCTAACCATACTGCACCCGCAATCCGCACAAATCAGATAACCAGAGTATACAAAAACAGTACTTTTCCCAACTGATACCCTTGTATCCTTCTGTAAAATATCTGAAATAACTTCAAAGTCGGCTCTGCTTATGATTGCCTCATGCGCATTTTCTACCCTGATCCATTCTTCTCGTGGTTTCTTTTCCCTCACCTTAACCTTATAATTAGGTGTACTCTCCTTCCCTTGTATCAGAGTTCCCACATAAATTTCATTTGTTAAAACACGCATAACTGCCACTGCCGTCCACTTTGCCTTACTGTGTGTCTGAAACACCGTCTTATATCCGCTCCCCTGCTCTTTCTTGTATTCTGCCGGAGAAAGCACCCCAAAACGATTCAGCTCATCGGCAATTGCCTGCTGGCTCATCCCGTTCATTTTCATACCGAAAATCTCCTTTACAATCTCTGCTGCATACGGATCGATAACCAGTTTATTTTTATCCTCTCCCCGCATATATCCATAGACTGCAAAAGCCCCAATGAATTCCCCTCGTTTCCGCTTTACTTCCAGATGACTTCTGATTTTGATCGATATATCTCTGCAATATGCATCATTGATCAAATTCTTAAACGGAACAATGATATTATTGGATGCTGCTGTATCATCAGCGCTGTCGAAATTATCATTGATCGCTATAAAACGTACACCCAGCAAGGGAAAAAGTCTCTCAATATACTTTCCAACCTCGATATAGTTTCTCCCCAATCGTGACAAGTCTTTTACAACCACGCAATTGATCTTTCTGTCTTTGATGTCCTGCAACATTCTTTGAAAATCAGGTCTGTCAAAGTTCACGCCACTATAACCATCATCTATATAGAACCCGGCAATCTCCATTTCCGGTTTCTTCTGTAGATAATCTTCAATATATTCTTTTTGGTTTTTGACACTGTTGCTTTGCAGAGTTTCACTCCCACTACCAGCTACATCCTCATCTTCTTTGGATAAACGCAGATAACCAGCGCATAGATATGTTTTAGATACGTCGTTTGATAGCATAAAAACACTCCTTATTTAAATTAGCCAGAATGATTGCCATAAATAAGAAGTAATTTCTATTCATTTAGTCCTATACAAATATTAGCATAAAACCTTCTCTTTTTCCAGACCTTTATAGCAATCGTCATTCTATATTCCTTCTGCCAGTTCCCGTAGTCTTTGTTTCAAGCTGACTCCTTCTGTAAACGAAGATTTTACAATTATGTCTCCTACCATGAAGCAATATGGGTTTTTTACCTTCTTTAAAAAAGTTCTCATCTTCATCTCTTTATCCCCACCGTCTGAATCACCTTCCGGAATCCTTGTTATATCTACGAGTTCATCCCGTTTCACCGTTCGTATATCAACAGACCTCATTTTTTCCCATTTCTCCATTTTCCCTCCAATAAGGTAACAAGCTGATTTATCTAATCTATATGCCATCCAGCTTGTTCAATATTACTTTATAATCTTCTCGTATCTTCCATATCCCTTATACATTCTCCAGATCTGAAAACTGCAATATAAACCGCAAAAAATATAACAAACAAAACGCCCACAACGATCAACACGATTTTCATTCTTCTTCCCGCTCCTTATCCCAAAAATAACTGTCTGCTTTCTTCCTTATAATAAAGTCTGCCACATCCATGAGTCTGTCCGTGACCGGCATAGCAGGCAGGGTATTCAGAATTTCTGCCCGGTATCTGCCACGCAGGGATGCCCTGCTGTCTAAAATAGAAAATACCGCCGTGTCCTTTTCCCTGCGGATCCCACGCCCAAACCATTGTCTTAACTTAATCAGCATCTCTGGAATAATGATAGCCCTGCGATATGAGTCAAAATCCTCATACTGATTTCTCTGATATTCCATGACCGGATCCGGCACGGGAAACGGCAGCTTTACCACGATCAGACTGGAAAGTATATCCCCTGCAAGGTCAATTCCCTCTCCGGCACTGTCACTGGCAAACAGCACTCCGTTTCCGCTCCTGCGGAAGCTGCTTATCACATCCAGTCTGCCTCTGCTCATGAGAAACAGAGGATAATCAGAAATCTGTCCCTTCAAGCAATAAAACACTCTCTCCATGAGCCAATAGGATGTAAAAAGTATCAGGGTATGCCCATGTGTGGCAGATACAATCTGCAGGATTTCCTGCATGACCGCCTGCAGGTACCTGCCATCCCGGATATTCGGAAAAGGCATACGCTCCGGTATATAGAGCAGACCGTTACTCTGGAAATCAAAGGGTGAGGGCTTGCTGGTTTCCATGATTCTTGATAAAGCTGTAAAGGAAAGCCCCGTCATTCTCTTAAAGTGCCCAAAATCACCCCGGACTGACATTGTGCCAGACGTAATAATAACCGGTATCGGTCTGCTCCAGATGTCACGGTATAAAATCTGTTCCAGTTCCATTGGAACCGCACACAGGGCAAGCCTGCCGTTCTCCCTCTTTTCCATCCAGCAGATGGAATTTCTGCTGCTTAAAAATACGGTCAGCTTGTCCACAAACTCCTGACAACACTTTTTCAGGTTTTGCGCCCGCATTTTCTGTCCGCTATTTTCCTGATAGGATAAGGGAAGCTGCTCCAGAGCCTTTACCATGTTCCCCATATAGACTTTTTCCGTGGAACCTATCACGATTTCAATCCTGCTTCCCTCTCTGGTGTGGTTTCCTGCCAAGTCTCCCGCCAGTCTGTGAAATATCTGTCTGTTATATTCCGCAATCTGACTCCGCAGCATAGCAAGTTCATCCACGACTGCGTTTTTTCTGCTCACTTCACTCAAAGTCACGATAAGTTCCGCATCCTGCTCGTCCCAGACTGTGCGGTACATCTGTCTTGCGGCATCTATCAGCTTGTGGGACTCATCAAACACCATTGCCCCATATTCCGGAAAGAGAGGTTTTCTGCCCTGCTTCTGTCCGATCAGATCGGCAAGGATATAATTGTGGTTCGTAATTTGAAAATCAAAACTATCTGTCATACACTTTTCCTTAAAATTCATAAATCTGCATAAAGCAGAATAAGGGCATGACTTATTGCAGCGAAACACGTTGATTCTGCCTTTTACATAGGGTGTCAGCACAGTATCATCCAGATCAATCCTGTCAAATTCCTGCTCCCCAAGCTTTGCCAGTTCCAGTATCAGCTCGCCATCCGCTTCTCTCTGCAGATTTTTTATGGATGTCTCATATATCTTCAATCTGGAATCACAGACATAATGCCGTTTTCCCTTCCGCACCACAAAAGATAATGGTTTGTCAATGACATGATGTTCTAAAAGAATCGCGGATATCTGCGGTATGTATTCCTTTGTCAATGCTTTCTGTAAAGCTATCGTTGATGTGGATATGACCGCCGGAGCCTTTTTCTTTGAATAAATGTTATGTACTGTCAGCGCAAGGATATATGCGTGTGTTTTTCCCGTTCCCACCTCCGCCTCACATAAAGCCAGCTTGTTTTCCTGCAACGCCCGGAGCATCTCCAGAGAAAGCTCCTTCTGTTTCACCCGCAGATTCATTCCATGTTGCGGTAAAATCTCATTAAATATAAAAATCAATAATTCTTCTGCACTCTTTGCCATCGTTACGCCTCCTAAAAATTTTTAGTGCCATCAAGCAGCACAGGAATAGGCTGGAAGGCATCTGTCTGGCTTTTTATTAACAAAAATGAATTCCATCCAGCCCATGATCTCTACTGCTTTATAAAAAGTGCATCAGCCATCCTGCCGGTAAGCAGGCATCATAAAAGCCGCCCACATTCTTTCTCAAACGTGGGTGTGCATTCTCCCGTCACTTATACGGGCCACTGGCGTGGAAGTATCATTATTTCCGACCGGTATCATCGCATCCTGCCCCACCACGGGCAGTAAAGCCACAGATAGTTCTCGCTTAGGAAAAGAATGCCGCTTTTGGGTATTCTTCTGTGCGAAAAGAAGCTCTTTTCGCACTTATCCGTCATGGCGTACCCTGACTTGTGCTTGCCGGCTCTCCGGCCGGTCGGATGTGTGCCTGATACACAGATATGAAGTTGTCAAAGTACAGTAAAAGGGGAATATTTTTGAACAAAAGAAAACCCCTTCACCTAATTCGCCGCTAGGTAAAGGGGTCTGCCGAAAAAAAAATTATTTTTCTTAATTTAGTAACGATAATTAGGAATTATTGGTTGGATTTTATCAATCGCGTAGATGAGATAAGGGGTACTGTTATCCGTTGGATATTGAAATTCAATGAATAATAAGAAATTATGGGGCAAATCATTCATAATACGAGAGAAAATTAACGATGAATATAATCATATTGGGGCTCAGTTGTAGCGGAAAATCAACTTTAGCAAATCATTTAGGAAAGCTATTAAATTTGGAGGTATATCATTTAGATTCATATTTTTGGAAATCAACATGGATTCGTGATGAAACTTTTGATATTACGCATTTTATCGGAAAATCAAATTCGATAGTAGATGGCAATTATTTTGAATATTCTTTTGTTGAGAGAATACAGTATTGTGATTTTGTTATTTATATTGATTGTAATATTTTTGCCAGAGTTATGCGAATGATAAACAGACACTTGTCTTATACATTAAATCCAACTGGAAAAAATGCAATATCACAAAAAATAACACCCTATTTCATTTTTTCTACTATATACAAACAGATATATTATCAACCTCAAGTTTTACATTATTTAAAACATTATCACCCTCATAAACTAATATATATAAAAAACGTAAAACATATAAGTTTAGGAGTCTGGTATGAATAAAATATTTTTCAGTTATTCAAAACCTAAAAATATCCAGCAAGACTCAATTATAAAATATATCAAAGATGTTTTGCAACAAGAAGGTCTTTCCATTATTGAGGTACAAAGTGAAAGATATGATGTTTCACCTTTATTTGTAATAAGTGAAGCTATTAAAAAATGTGATTTTTTCATATGTATAGCATATGAAAAAGAAAGTTTTATAACCAGTAATGGTACAATATTATATCATACAAGCCCTTGGTTAGATATTGAAATTACTCTGGCAGTTTCATACCAAATCCCCTTTTTTATTATAAAAGAGGAAAAACTCGCGGAAACTGCCTTATTAAATTCTAGCGATTCGTTATACTATTACTCACTTCCAAACACCAGAGAGCATTTGATGGATTTCAAATATTTACAGGAAACTATCATTCCTCAGCTCATAAAATGTATAAAGACAGCTCTTCATTAAAAAATAGTTGCGGCTTTGGCTACTTCTAAAGTCGCAACTATTTCAATCAATCTATATTTTCTGAACTGTTTAATGAGTAAGTTCATTGATCAACTTCTTTATAATTGTTAATTGTTTATCTGTCTTTTTCTGTTTCCATTTCATTTGTTCCAAATTAGCTAAATTACATAAATTTGCAATTTCCTGATACTTTCTATATCCCTCTTCATCCCCTATTACCAAACAACACTCCGCAAGTGATGCGTTTATCCAGTAATCATCAACATCATACTTATTTTTACAAATTTCTTTTGTTTTTTCATAAATATGCTTAGACCACAAATAATATTTTTGTCGGTCTTCCTGTACACATATTGAACTTAATACCAATAACATGAAACCATAATTCAGACCGCTATTATATGTATTGATCAAAACAAACGATTTTTCATAATATTGCAGAGCTTTGCTTGCAAATTCAGGAATTTCCTGTATAATCCAAAGATTCTTATAAATAGTTCCTAATGTTTTCAAAATTTCTGGATTAATTGTTTGATTGATATCCAGATTTTCTTTTAAAAATTTTAAAGCATCATAATACGATTCTAATGTATCCTGTTGATACATACAAACAGCTATCTCTTTTATGACATATTCATCTTTTGATATTTTCAATGCTTTTTTATATAATTCTATCGCCTCTGAGAAATACCCAGCATCTCTTTTTTTATACGCCAGATTTATCAAAGTACCTAAACTTTCACTTGATTTGAATCTCTTAATATTATTTTGAAAATAATTATTAGCTCCAACATACTTTGGGGGTTCTAAATTCGTCAGGAATTTATATACAGGACTATCAATTGTTGGATCGGAATAGTCCAACATATTTTTAATTACTTTTTTTAACGCGAATATTAGCTTTTCACATTCTTTTTGACTGATCTCAAAACCATTGTGCTCATATTGAAATATACGTAAATGGCTTAGATCAAAAGGAATTTTTGTATCCTTAGAACCAATTATGATAGTTGAATATGGTTTTAAAGCATACCTGACTCCCAGTTCATATAATGCATTTGGATTCAATGTTGTTATATCTGCAATAACTAAATCTGAACATAAAAGAAATTTGTACATGGAATCATCTATCATTTCAGCCATCATGATTTCATCAGCACGTATGTAGTCTAATTGATAAAACTTTAATACTGGTTCTATTATATAATTGTAAGAAAGGTTTAAATTATACTCCTTTCCATCTTCATTTATTTTTATGTTAAATCCCATTATTACAAAACAAGTTGAAATCATAAGTATGTTATCCTCTCTCTTTCGTTTCCTGATGATAGCCTGATCTTCTCATTCAATTATTCTTCATAATTTCTTATTATTCATTGAATTTCAATATCCAACGGATAACAGTACCCCTTATCTCATCTACGCGATTGATAAAATCCAACCAATAATTCCTAATTATCGTTACTATATTAATTATACAAACTTTCCCAATATTTAGCAATCTTAATATACCAAATTATCGAAATTTTCTCCTATATTTATCTTATTTCTCGGATGTCTTGTCCGCAGTATCTCTTTTTCCTTCTCAGTAGTTACATATGTATATATCTGCGTTGTGGTAATCGAAGCATGTCCCAGCATTTTTTGTATGTATCTGATATTTACGTCCTCCTCCATTAGATAGGTCGCAAAGGAATGCCGGAACATATGCGGTGTAATATTTATATCTGCCTGAATTTCGTTAGCATATTTATGTATCATGCTCCTGGCTGATTGCTCAGACAGCGCATTTCCATAACGATTGACAAAAAAATAGCCTTGCTTCTTTATCTCATCTTCAAAGTACTTTTTGTAGGCATTCAGTATAGAAAGCACGTCATTATTTCCTATTTGAAGATATCGCTCCTTTCCTCCCTTGCCCTGAATACATAACACACCGTTTTTTAAGTCTACATATTTATTTTGTAAATGGCACAATTCCGAGATGCGCAGTCCTGTAGAAAAAAGTGTCTCCACTACTGCGATATCTCTTAAAATGATTTTTTTACGCCACTCTGAATATTCTTTAATACTTCTTTCCTTATAAAGATGATTCAGCAACTGCTCTATAATATCTCTCGGAATAATTTTGGGTAAAATCACTTCCTCCCGAAACTTTGTCTTTACTTTATGGAATGGATTTATCTCTATCAGTTCTTCTTCCTCTAAATAATGAAACAGTGCCTTCACACTGGCAATTTTTCTCTTGACTGTTTTTTGCTTATACATACGGTGAAGGTATACGAGATATGCATTCAGTGCTTCTTTATTTGGATTATTTTCTCCTATTACTGTAATAAACTGTTCCAAATCCGCCTTATATGCCTTTATTGTCTTATCATCAAGTTCCTTTTGAAATTTACAATAATTCAAATATTTATTGATTTCTTCTTTTAAAAGCATTGCAAAAACCTCCTGGTTTATTTTGTAGATAAGACATATAATAATATTTAGCATATATATCTGCAATCATACATTTTTAGTTGCCATATTCTTTATATTTTCAGTATGGTAATTGTCTTTATAATTGAATTACCATCAAGAATCTGCTGATTTATTATATAACTGATTATTGCCCCTTCATCTACTTAGCCAATAAATGAAGAGGCAATAGTTTACAATAATTTTCTCAATTTCTCTAAAATCTTATATTTTCGTGACTGTAAGGTTGTTCTGGCTATTCCTAATTTCTTCGCCAGTTCCACCTCACTGATTTCCTGATAGAACAGGGCATGAATAATAGCTGTCTCATCCTCTGTAAGTGTATGTAGTGCCTCATTCAATTTCTCCAGCATGACCGCCCGAACTGCCACATCCTCTACATCCTCCGCTTCCTCTGCAAACTGCTTCTCTGCTTCCAGAAGTCGCTCATACGAATCTTCCCTGCTTGGAATGACAATTATCTCTCCGGTTTCCTTATCTACTCTTGTATGTTCCTGCTTCAGATCATAGGTAAAATATTTTTCTTTGCGCTGCCCTTTGTAATATGTGTCATAAAGTTCCTTATTGACCTCAAAGATTTGTCCCTTCAATCCAATATAATATTTTTCTCTTTCTGCCATCTTTGGCTTTCTCCTTTCCGATTTTGTAAGTTTTCAAAATCGAAAAGGGAGGCGCCCGGGCATAACGTAATTCATTTAAATTATTGCACAATAAAAAAAGAACCGTATGACAAGAAAGTCGCAGGTTCTTTTCAGCGATAACAAACGATATACAATATACATCCATTACTGCTATCACAAAATTCTTTCTTATGTTGTTTTAACTCTTTGACAAATTCATCTGATTAAAATGTTTAAAAATATCAGTCTGTCCATTGATCACTCTTACAGTTACGCTTTCAAATTTCTTCCCTACGCTCTTATCCTTTGATAATTGCGGATTATACGAAACTGATTTCTGATTTTCAATATTCCTATCATAATAGGTTAAAATACCTCATAAACAGACCTTTTATTTACTTTCAGATGATTTATCAACAGCTATAACAAGCAGCACAATATACCAAAAGTCCATAAAAAAACAGAGTACCAGAAATATCTTTCTGGCACTCCATTTCTCGGAACACACTACACATCTTATTTATGTACAGTTTACTCTGTCATCCCCCCGTCCTTTCTTTTGCTACAAAATTTCGTTATACAGTTTTAGGAATATTTAAATAAATGCTTTGTACAAACCAAAGACTATCTTCTCCCTGATCTTCCCAAAAAGAATATTGCCCATCATATATTTCAACAATTTTACGAATGGTATCTAAACCAAATCCATGCCTATGACTATCTTTCTTTGTACTTACCATTTCAGGATTAGTGGAAAAGACGGATTGTTTTATAGTATTTTCAGCTTCTATCTCCACAACCCCATTTTCTTTTCTAATAACAATCCCTACCTCTCTTTTTCCACCTATATCTTCACAAGCTTCAATTCCATTCATTAGAAGATTATCAATCAGACTTCCCATGTCCATACTTTCTATTTCTACCGGTTGTCCAAAAACTACATAATGAAAACTTATGTTTTTTTCTTTACAACGTTGCATTGCCTTCATGAGGGCCGCATTTAAACCCTCATTTCCTGTATCTGTTGGAACCTCCAGACAATTTTCCCATTCAGAGCCCAACCTTTTAATGCACAATTCCGCTTCTTTATATTCTCCCTTTTCCAAAATACGGGAAATCGTATCCAATTTCATCTTCATATCATGTTTCATGTGATTTGCCTGTCTTCCTATCTTATACAATTCATTCAGCTGTTCTGCCTGCAGGTGCTGTTCCTCATCAAGATATTCACGTTCCAGTTTTTCTTTCCTATATTTATCCAATATTCGATAAAACATATTCAAAATAACTGTTATTGCAAACATTACCCCCATAATTTGCAATGATAAAGAATAACGCTCCATCTGCGATAATTCTTCAGATTCCATACGGAACATCCCCAATGCTAAAACAAACAGTAAGAAGAACATCCCTGCCATAGTCCAGTCCTCCAGCTGCACAGCTATCTTATTTCTTCTCTTATAAACCGCCAATATAATACGCCCAAGTGAAAATTTTAACGCTGCTGCTGCCAGTGCAGAATATGTCCGCAAATCCCCACTGTTCTTCAAAAGTGCACCAATACCCTCTCCAGTGGCAATTCCCAAGAATGTAAACATGATGTATGAGCTGACAAGTGCAATAATTACCCACATAAGACTAATGATTAAAAAATCTGTCCGCTTTCCCTCTAAAGCTACGACACTATAAAGAAACAAAATTCCCCCGTAGAGTAGTCCAATCACCCCCTCAAATCTACTAAATCGGTTGAGCAATGTTACAGTCACAAAGTATGTCAAAAATCCTGCCATCCATAAAGAGAACGCTTGTACTCCCTTATATTTTTTTTGAAATCCATGATTTATATACTCCAATGCGATTACCGATGACAATGCATTTATAATATAACCAGTAATTTTGATCCTCCCCCTCTTTCTATCGGTTTACTATTTCCGTTATCTCTTTTCTTCTGTTCTTTCCCATATCCAGTTCCATGCCATTAAACAGCCTAACTGTCCTAACGCCTACTTCTTCAATCGATTTTACATTTACCAAATAATTTTTATGTATTCTTACAAAACCATAATCCTTCCACTCATTCTCGATGGACTTTAAGGTTCCGTACATTTGAAGATACGTCTGATTCCTCATCCATACTGTAAGCGCATGACCATTACATTCGACATAGACAACAGATTCTAAATGCACATGCTTCATACCAAACCCATCTCTCATCCGATAACGAAGCTTTACTTTTGTGGTTATACCTAAATATTTTTGTAGTGCTTTTAACATATCCCGCTCCAAGGAGCTTTTCCTTACGAACCACAATGGCATGTATTCATAAGCATCAAATACAATACTTTCATAGTTAGTGTCTGCTGAATAACCAAAAAAGTCTTATAAATCAAGCACTTCCGTTTGAA